>Ga0105051_10005685_pt1 | contig 13793 bp, 14 predicted proteins | sample FRY02_FD_78383 | JGI IMG/M metagenome (GOLD analysis project Ga0105051, IMG submission 78383) | Freshwater microbial communities from Lake Fryxell liftoff mats and glacier meltwater in Antarctica - FRY-02 (megahit assembly) | ecosystem: Environmental > Aquatic > Freshwater > Ice > Glacier... | reverse complement strand
TCAGTGCTTCGAACAGTTCCAGCGGACGACGCTGCTCACGAAAGAAATGCACCATCTGTGCCACTGCGGCGCTGGGGTCGCTTTTGGCTTGCTGGAGCTTGTCAAAAATTTCAAGTTGCGTATCGGTCGACATGTGCGAAAGGTTTTCTTTGAGGAGTGGTCACTTACTTGGTCACTTACTTGGTCACTTACTTGGTCACTTACTTGGTGACGAGCGATTGAACGAGTGGGGCGATGTCTTTGGCATAGGTGAAGCCAACATCGTCTCCCGCGTCAGTGAAGGTGCGAACGAGCTTGCCGCTGGCATCATAAACAAGAACCGCGGGGATGGAGACAATTTTCAGATCGGCGTAGACATCTTCGTTGGGCGTTAAGCAGAGGAAGTTTTGAAACGCGGCACCGGTTGATTGAAGAAACGCTTTAACGCGAGGACGATACGTTTCCGCGGGTTTGCTTTTGCGGCCATCGTAATCGACGTTGACCGAGAGGCAGGTAACCTTGCCCGGCAGCTCTTCATTCAAACGAACGAGCCCAGGAAATTCCTTCAAACATGGTTCACATGCCAACGACCAATAATCAACGACACAAACCTGACCTGACTTTGCAACCGCCGTTCGGATCTCTTCAAGCGTCGCGGCGGTGAGCGTGACGTCGCTTATCGCTTTCTGCGCCGGAGTCACGACATCGTCCAACACTGGTCGCTTCACCATCACCGGGGCGTTCCTAGGTTCAAGTGACGGCATCTCAAAACCGCCTTTCTTTTCAAGCGGATCGGTTGGCGGTGGCGGCGTTGACTCGTTGACCGCGATGCCTTGAGGCATTTCCATCGTACCTGGTGGCGTCGGAGGAACCACTTCGGGCGCGGGTTGATCAGGGACGCTGGCGGCCGGCGTTCCGACATCGACAATCGTCAATTCTTCACTCACCTCCGATTTTCCACACCCCATCAGGACGGTAAAAAACAAAGCGAGGCTGATGAACGTTTTCGCCATTGAAAAGCAACTCCGTTGGTCAATGTTTCACGGCGGAATGAGGAGCAAACAAAATGCTGCACTCGTTCCTCACGGTTGGGATATGATGCAGATAGTTTACCAGAAAATTACTTTTGATGACTGCTTATCGTGAGCCTCGATCACTCTACCACCGCGCTCGTCCAGGCCGCCAAGGCTGGAGATAACGAACAGCTCGGGCGATTGCTGGAGAACTATCGTGGCTACTTGTTCATGCTTGCTCACCGCTATTTGTCGGAAAAATTGAAACGGCGAATCGATCCGGCGGATTTGGTGCAGGTGACGTTTTTGGAAGCAAATCGCGATTGGGAGCAGTTTCGCGGCAATACGCCGGGTGAATGTGCGGCATGGTTACGTAATATTTTAAAGAACAACGTCGCGACCGCAGTGGCTAGACATATCACGACGCAAAAGCGTTCTTTGAGCCGAGAAGTCAGCTTTGCGACGAACCACAACGAGGATTCGGCGGCTCAGTGGATCGGTCAACTTCCCGGCAGCACGACGAGCCCCAGCCGCAAGGCGATCCGCGCCGAATCGGCGAAGCAACTTTTTGATGCGCTTCACGGAATCCCGGAAACTCAAGCCGAAGCGATTCGGTTGCGTTATCTGGAGGGATTGTCGCTTACGGAAATCGTCGATCGGATGGGCAAAAGCGAAACGGCGGTCGCGGGTTTGCTGAAACGAGGCCTGCAAAAGCTGAGGGAATCGATTCAGATTGAACCTCCCGAAAATTGACACGATTTTGCGCCCTTGGTTTCATGCGTTTTGGCCTGCTGAATCGCCACCTGCTGTTTTGCCGCGAATAGGGTGAATCCGATTACTGAGATCGAAGATCCATTAGACGAAGCCTTTGCCGCTTATCTTCGCGCCTGTGACGAAGGCCGAGGGGAAGATCGCGAAACGTTTGTCCGGCGGTATCCGGCGATGGCGGATCGTCTGCGTGAATTGATGATGCTCGCCGATTCGCTGGACTCGTTCGTCGCCATGGATAGCGAACCCTCCCACGCTTCGAATCAGTCCTCCGCCCGCGAGCCTGCAAAGATCGGTGGGGATGCGGAGACGCTGCATTTTGATGCGGTCTCTGGCGCGGTTGACGATCGCGAAGTGACCTTGCCGCTGGCGAATCGAGAGCCTGGCGACATGGGCCCAACGCTGCCGTTCGAGCTCGGTGATTACATGTTGCAAAAGGTCATTGGCCGAGGCGGCATGGGAGTGGTGTACTTGGCGGTCCAGAAAAACCTGGATCGAAAGGTCGCCGTCAAGATGATTCGCTCCGGGGCGTTGGCCAGCGAAGGCGAGGTGACGCGGTTTTATACCGAAGCCAAAGCGGCGGCGGCATTGGAGCATCGCAACATCGTCTCCGTCTTTCAATTCGGTCATCTCGCCGGGCATCATTATTTTTCGATGGAGCTTGTGCCGGGAACGGATCTGTCGAAGAAGATCAAAGAGGCTTCGCTTTCGCCGCGCGATGCGGCTCGTTACGTGCGTGATGTCGCGAGAGCCATTCATCACGCTCACCAGCGCGGAGTGCTTCATCGTGACTTGAAGCCCGCCAATGTTTTGATCGATCTGAATGATGAGGTGCGAGTTACCGATTTTGGACTGGCCAAGCACCTGGGTTCCGATAGCAGCGTGACGGGCAGTGGCGCGGCGATCGGGACCCCAAGCTATATGGCTCCTGAGCAAGCCAGCGGTAACAGCGATCGAGCATGCGTTCGCAGCGATGTCTATTCCTTAGGCGCCGTTCTATTTGCCGCGATCGCAGGTCGGCCTCCGTTCCAGAATGAGAGCACCGTTCAAACGTTGCTCCAGGTCGTTCACCAAACACCACCTACTCTTGGCACGTTATGCAGTGACGTGCCCGAAGACATCGAAACGATCGTGGAAAAGTGTTTGGAAAAATCACCTTCCAAACGCTATGGGTCGGCGAAGGAATTGGCAGATGATCTTGACGCCTTCCTCGAAGGCAATCCGATTCAAGCTCGCCCGCACTCGACGATTTCACGCATCGTCAACTGGTTTCAACGCGTGCCTCTGGTCGCCGCATTGACCGGTCGGCGAATGATTGATTCAACAGACAGTCATCGACGCTTTCAAACGGCTATGCTCGCCTTTGCAATGCTAACGCCGCTTATGATCGCAGGTGTCTTTTCGGCCGTGGAAGCGAGTCGTCAACGCATGCCAATGGTGGTCAACTTGGCCGGAAGATTAGACGGTGGCGTTTATGATGAGTTATCACACACCATGGGTGAACGAATATCGAAGGCGACGGGGGCGCAGGTTAACGTGATCGCGTCGGGCGGATCGATCGATAATCATCGGCGGTTGTTTGATGGTGAAGTGGATCTTGCGCCGATGCAAGCGATCGCAATGACGGGGCAAGAGCTATGCGTGGTCGCGCCGTTGTTCTATGAAGCGGTTCACGTATTAGTCCGGTCTGATTCCTCCATTCAAACGCCGGAGCAGATTGCCGGGCACCGCGTCGCAGTGGGCCTAGAAGGCAGTGGCTCACGATTGGCCGCCGAGAGGGTCCTGGACTCGCTGGGCTTGGCGAGGGCATCGACGCCGCGTGTTGCGATTGCTTGGCCGGAGTTGTCGCGCGAACAAGATGTTGATTTCGCCGCATTGCCGGACGTCGCCGTGATCTGCATTGGCAAAGGCAGCAAGCTCGGGGTCACAATGCTCAACGGCGACCGATGGCATCTGTTGGCGCTGCCATCGGCGATCGATATTTCACTGCAGCATCCATCGCTAAAACCGATGACGATTCATGCCACCGACTACCCGGGCGCGAGCCTTCCCGACTCGGGCATTGCGACGGTTGGGACGACCGCGTTTTTGGTAGCAAAGTTCACGACTTCGGATGCGCTGGTGACTGCTTCACTGGACGCTTTGTATCAATCACCCGCCATCGCCCGTGGATTGATACCTCGGCGGCTTGTCAACGAATGGCAAGGGCTCGCATTTCATCCCGCAGCCAGGCGGTATTTTGAAAATGGGGAATGAAAAATTGGACAGCATTCTGAGAAACACGCGATAAGCTGACGATCCTGACGGTTGATCAGCAAACGTTTGCATCGACCCAAGGCCGATTGAGCAACCAGACCAGCAAGCCTTTCTGTGCATGCATGCGGTTGGCCGCCTGAGCGATCACATCGCTTTGCGGACCATCAATCACGCCATCGGTAATTTCCTGACCGCGAACCGCTGGCAAGCAGTGCAAGACTCTCGCGTGACGCGGTGCCGATTTCATCAGCGACTCGTCGATCCGGTAGTCCCCAAAGACTTGCTTGCGATGAGCCTTCTCGGCTTCTTGACCCATGCTGGTCCAAACATCCGTGTAGATGGCATCGGCGTCGACGACCGCTTCGTGGGGATCGCGAACGCAGTAGCTTTTGGCGTTGGGGTAGGCTTTTTTGATCCTAGCGAGCCAATGTTCATCGATCGCATAGCCATCGGGACAGGCCAGCGTGAATGTCATATCTAGCATCGCACAAATCAGCGCCAGCGAGCGAGCGACATTGTTTCCGTCACCCACGAACACGAGATGCTTTCCGGCTAGTCGGCCAAGTGATTCCTGAATCGTCATCACATCCGCGAGCGCTTGGCATGGATGCGTCAGATCGGTCAACCCGTTGATGATCGGCGCGACGTTGAACGATGCCATCTGCTCCACCTTGTCGTGGGACTTGGCACGACAAACGATCACATCGACATACTCACCGAGTACTCGTACGAAATCGGCGATCGATTCTCGCGTGCCCCAGCCGACATCGTCGCCGAGAAACAAACTGTTGCCCCCGAGTTGCGACATGCCGGATTCGAAGCTGACTCGAGTGCGAAGGCTTGGCTTTTCAAACAGCAGCGCCAACACCTGACGCTCCAGCACCGGAGGCCGGTCGTTTTTGACCAGTCGTTGCTTGAGATGAAAGGCCGTTTGAAGGATGCAGTGCAGATCCGCGGGTTGCATCTCAAATAGGGTCAGCATGTGTTGCATTAGGTCACATCGTCTTGCAGATATACGCGAACAATCACGACGTTGTCGTTTCTCGTTCCAAGGATTCAAAAGCCCGGCGAAGCGGTTCGATCGCCTCAAGCAAACGGTCGCCGGTCGCGGTGATGGGTGGACAAATCAGTAAGGTTGTTTCGCCAGTGACAAGCAATCGTAGACCATCGGCAAATGCTCGTGTCGCAACATCGACTGCGGGCAGGTCCAATTCGATCGTTGTCCAAAGCCCCGCATGCACGCAGCCCCGGACGAAATCGAAACCGCTGGTCAGCTCGTCCAGCGTTGCGGCCCAAACGTCAACGGCTTCATCAATGCCGCCGAGCAGATGGTCGTTTTGAATCGTGCTCGCCGTGGCCGAAATGACTTCCCGCAAAAGTGGCAGATCAGGTTGATGTCGCAACCAGTCAAGTGGGAAACCTTCACGCGACTGCAGACTCGCTAATGTCCGCGAATGGATAAACGTCATGCCGCCAGGAAGTCCACCGCACCAACCCGCCGAGACGGTGACGATGTCGGCGCTGACTTCCGCGCGGCCATGAAAGAAAAGCGTTCCGCCAACGCCAGGTGGCACTCTCGTTTCATCGATCATGAACAGCAGATCGCGTTCTCGGCAGAGCGATTCCGCGGCTTTGAGATAATCGATGTCAAATGCCTCGCCGCCTTGATTCCAGTCGAACGGCGAGATGCAAATGGCGGCCGTCATCGGATCAATCGCCTTGGTCAGCGCCGTGATATCCGCTGGTCTAACATGTCGATAGCCAGCAGCGACCGGGCCATCGAACCCTTGGCCCGGGATGCGACCACTGGCCGATCGCAACGAAAATGTATCGCCGTGATCACTGCCGAGGAGCGTAATCACGCGGTAGCGATCTTTGCCAAATGCCGAACGGGCAACTCGGAACGCAAACTCGTTAGCATCATTCGCCGAGGCGCTCAGATGGCAATGTTCAAATTCCGCAACCGCTTCGCCCAAGCCAAGGTGCCAATCGGAATTCAGTCGGTCCAGCGCGGTGCCAAGATTCGATTCGCAAGTTCGCTTGATCGCGGCCACGATACTAGCGTGCCGATGCCCCAAGGTACTGGCAAGTCCCGCGACCAGATCGACGCAAGTGTTGCCGTGGTCATCGATGAGCGTCATGCCCTGGGATGATTTTGGGTTCGCTGAGGTCATGGAATGGGTTTGTATGCTCAAGGCTTGTGGTTAACGATTCTTGCGAATCTCGGTGCCGACGCCGGAAGTCGTGAAGATTTCAAGCAACAGCGAATGACGCAGTCGACCATCGACGATGTGAACTTTCCCAACACCACGATCGAGTGTTTCGAGGCATGCTTCCACTTTGGGGATCATTCCGGAGTTGATGGTTCCGTCGGCGATCAGGCCACGCGCTTCGTCAGCGGTTAGCGAGTGAATGATCGTGTCGGGATCGTTCTTATCACGACGAACGCCGTTGACGTCCGACAAGAAGACAAGCTTCTCCGCACCGAGCGACTGGGCAACGGCCATGGCGGCGGTGTCCGCGTTCACGTTGTAATATTGTCCGTCCTCACCCTCGCACATCGATGGGATCACAGGAACCTGATCGGTGTAAGTCAGCCCTTCGATCACATCGCGATCCACTCGCGTTACATGTCCCACAAAACCTAAATCCTCACCCTCTTCAGTCGGCATCTTTTCTCCAAAGAGAACATTCGTTGTCTCGAAGGAAAGATTGATCGCGCGTCCACCGAGATGTTCGATCTCCTGGGTCAGGTGCCGGTTCAAGTCGCCAGCGAGGACTTGTTGTACGATCCTCAGCGTCGCGGCATCGGTGACTCGGCGTCCGCGAATGAATTTCGCTTCGATGCCAGCCTGTTCCAGGGCCGCGTTGATCGCTTTGCCGCCACCGTGCACGATGACCGGCTTCATGCCAACGCTTTCCATAAAGATCACGTCGAGCAAAATATGGCGGCGTGCTTCTTCGTCTTCCAACAAGCTTCCGCCCAGCTTGATGACCGTCGTCTTGCCGCGAAATTGGCGGATCCAACCCATCGCTTCGATCAGCGTGTTGGCTTTGGTAATGGCCTCTTGCACTCGAAAAGGTCCCTCTGAATTCGCGGGGGGCTTGGATGTGGTGGAGTTCATACGACTTTAAAATTTGGTAATCATCCGTCCGTTGCCGCGACCGATCCTGGTGGAGGCTTCTGGGCGGGAAAAACGGCTCACTGTAGAGTGGTTGTCAATCTGGTGTCAATCAATGTCGCAATCAAGAAAATCGCACGGAATTCAATGAATCAAAATCTAATGCCCCATCCAACCATTGCACTTGTCGGTGGCGGACGCATGGGCCGGGCGTTGATTGACGGCATGACGGCGGCGGGCGTGGTGAATGCAAACGCTTGTTCGGTGGTGGAGCCAGACGAGAAATCGCGGGTTTGGTGGCACGAAAACCAGCCGTGTTGCCGACTTGCCGACAGTATCTCGGACGCGATTTCGGGAGCCCAGGTCGTGATCCTTGCGGTCAAGCCCGACGTTGTTGCCAGAGCGGCAAAAGAAGGCGGCAGCATGTGGAAAGGGCGTCTTGTGATGTCCGTTGCGGCTGGCATTTCGCTTGCGAAATTGACGCCATGGTTCGGTGGCGATCGCCTGATCCGCGTCATGCCCAACACGCCGTGCTTGGTTGGACAAGGAGCGTCCGCGTTCTGCTGCGCTCCAGGCGTTACCCAAGAAGATCGAGAACTTGCTCATTCGATGCTTTCCGCGGTCGGTTGGGCTCGCGAGGTCGACGAAAAGCTGATGGACGCCGTCACAGGCCTCAGCGGCAGTGGCCCCGCGTACGTCTGCGTGATGATCGAAGCGCTCGCCGATGGCGGTGTCCTGGCGGGTTTACCGAGAGATTTGGCTCTTCAATTGGCGACGCAGACGGTTCTTGGCACCGCCAAAATGGTGGCGGAGACGGGGCAGCATCCTGCGGCGCTGAAGGACGCGGTTACCAGTCCTGGCGGAACAACCATTGCCGGGCTGCGTGCATTAGAACAAAATGGAATTCGGACGGCCTTGATCGAAGCGGTTATGGCCGCCAGCGAACGCAGCCGCGAACTTGGGAAGTCATAAACGGCGAATCATCGCTCGATTGCCTTCGTCATTCTTCAATTTCCACTGAGCAGACCAACAGTCCTATGGACGCACCGATCGTCAAAGTCGATGACAAGCATCTTCCTCTTTACCGGGTCGTTTGGATCGCGGATCTGCCGCATTTTTGCGGTGAAGAGGATTGCGAGCGCGAGGGACAGTACGAAATTCGCTTGGACGTGGACGATTCCATTTGGACCTCACACGTCGGACGCGACATTGTGTTGAAGGCCCTTACGTCCTGGTGCGGTGACCCCGGTGCCACCGATGACGGCCCCGCGTGGGACTAAACCGGATCGTGTCATCGTAGGAAATTGTCGAACCAGGAACCGCTCAAAGCAAGGAATTTTCGTCCGCCGACTATATCTCCTTGGCACTTTCCCCTTTTTCTTTGGTGCGATACATCTCGCGCCAAGGCAATTGAATTCCCCCATCGATAGTTAACGTGCTACCGGTGATGTAATCGCTTCCGGGATTGCACAAAAATGCAACTCCGCGACCAATCTCTTCCGGCTGCCCCAGCCGGCCCCAGGGAAGTTTTTCGCCTTGCTCTCGAAGTGTTTCTTCGGAGAAGAACTTTCGTTCGCCGGGCGTATCGATCCAGCCTGGATGGACGATATTGACGCGAATGCGATGGTGAGCCAGCTCCACCGCTGCGGTCCGAGCCATTTGATCAATGGCCGCCTTCGCCATGTTGTAAGCCATCGCACCGGGGATCGCTAACTGCGCGTGTGGGCTGCTGATGACCACGATGTTTCCACTTTCCTCCGCGGAAACCATGTGCTGTGCTGCGGCGCGAACCAAATAGAACGCACCCCACATCGTGACATCGATCGTTCGGCGAAATCCGTCCAGGTCGGCGTCCAGCATCATTTGACGGTCGCTGTAAGCCGCATTGGAAACCGCGATGTCAAGTCCGCCCATCAAATCGATCGCGTTTGCGACGAGTGATTCGGCACCTTCCTGAGTTCCCACGTCAGCCTTAAGTGCGTGAGCGATCACGCCAAGGGATTCGCAGTCGCGGCAGACTTCGGTGGCCTCGTCGGGGCTGCCGAAGTAGTTGATGGCGATGTTGGCGCCTTGCCGAGCAAGTTCAATGGCGATCCCCCGGCCAATGCCTCGCGAAGCACCAGTGATGAGTGCATTCTTACCAGCCAATGGCGGGTTCTTGGAATCGCCGTTCGCTGAGGATGGATTTGGAGAAGGTGCCATAAAGTGCGGGGCCGAGTTCGGGGCGAAGGGGCGAAGGGGCGAAGGTGCGAAGGGATCGGTGAAAATCAACCAACGCCAAGTGCGAGTTGATTGCTGTGAAGGTTATCCGCCAGGCGATCAGTTTGCCAAGCAGGAGACCGAACACTAACCCAAAGACTTTGATTTTGAATCAAGTTGTTTGCTGAAGACCTTCCGGCAATTTCCCTTCCGCAACTTCCGCTTCCCATTCATCCATCAACGGCCAATCTTCCGCGAGCGTTCCAAAATCCGCCATCAGCAAATAGCCTTTAAGCCGGTCGATCGATTTTTGAATCATCGCTTTGTCTTTCGCGAAGATCGGGCCATGGCTTGGGGCAAGCCACTGCACATCGCTGTCACGAATTCGTTCCAGCGACTTTACGAATGCCTTGATGTCGCTGCCATGATGAGCGTCGATTGCACCGACACAACCGTCTCGATAAATATTGTCGCCGCTCAGCAGAACATCGCCCATCCGGAAGGCGAGCTGGCTGTTGGTGTGACCGGGTGTGTGCCAAACCTCAAGTTCCAATTGCCCGACGGTGATGATATCGCCCTCGTTGATTTGATGCTCGATTTGCACGGGTGGCATGTCAAGTTTTAAGCCCTGCGCTTCGATCTCCGCCAGCGTCAAAAGCGTATCTCCCGATTCCAGGGGCTTGACCGCACTGGGATGCGAAGAAACAGACGTCTTTAGAAGCTGTTTTAGCTTCGCCAATCCCTGGATATGGTCGACATCCGCGTGCGTCGCCACGAGCGTTTTGCATCGTGAAAACGGGAAATCAAGTTGCCGAATGATCTCGACAAAATCCTCAACGGTTTCTTCGTAACCGATGTCGATCAGAATCCACTCGTCCGCATCGTAGACAAGGTAAACGTTGCAGCCCAAGACTTCGCCGATTTGAAAATTCAATTCGATGAGGCCGGGGTAAATTGTCTTTCGAGTGAGCATTGGTCGCAGTTGAATTCAATGGCCGGGAAAAAAGTGTTTGAATGAATGCTTTCTAACCAAACAGTCTAGGCCGATTCATCCCTCGCGACCACGCCTCGGGTCGAGATCAAGATCGATACCCGCGGTTGCCAAAATCAAGGGCGGTCAGTCCGGCGATATAGTCACGGTAGGTCAACCGTGGCATCAAGTCACGTCGAAACCGTCGATTCCAAATTCGCTTATTGCTGGCTGACCGCGCCGAAAGCACCGCCGCGGGTAAATCGTTTCCCTGTGTGGTGAAAACCGGTGCGGCCACACGGGCTAGCCGAGCGATCTCTTCGTAAAAGGCACGTCTGATGATGGGCCGGTCATCTGCGACGGCATAAAGCCGTTCCCGTCGCTCGCAATTCCACGCCGCCAAAACCGCATCGGCAGCGTCATCGACATGGATCAGGTTCAAATAGCCGCCGTGCGGTCCCTCGATCGGTCTGCCATGAATCACATCGGCCACGCGGGGAATTCGGCCAGGGCCATAAATTCCCGCCAGACGCAAAATGGTCCAGCGCCCGTGGGGGCGGCGTTTGTGGAGCAGCGATTCAGCCCTCAAATGCGCCAGCCCCCCTTCGCCCCTCGCTCGAGCGGGTGAGTTTTCGTCAACCCAAAGGCCGCCGGTTTGGTGATAAACGCCGGTGGTGCTGATGTAACAGACGTCCGCTGCGGGCGAAACGAAATCGAGCAGGTGGCTCAAACCGCCGACCTGAGATTCGTCCCGCGACAAACGGCCCCTGCGATCGTAGCTGACCGCGACCAGAACGCGGTCGCAGTTGGGGAGCTTGGCGAGCGTCCGACGATCTGTCCAATCCGCGATAATGGGGCTGATGCCTTGGGCCGCAAATTGCTTCGCTTTTTCCGGTGAACGTGTCGTCGCATAGACCGTTTTGCCTGGAAATTGTCGCAATTCAGCCAATGCGACCCGTTTTCCGAGATAACCGCAACCCACAATCAAGGTCGTGGTTAGAGAAGAAGCTTTATTCATGGCCATTTTTTATTTTTATCCAAATGCGTCTACAATGTGGGGCCGTTGTCGCTGGACAAACTCCGCAGTTAATCGCAAGCGTTTCCTACAACCGGCCCCATTCCTTTCGATGCGTGACCAATTCAATGCGTGATTCGAATAGACATCGCCAGCTTCTCGCGACGTTCGCGTTCGGCTTAGCGAGCGTTGTAGGCATCGGAATCCTAGCGTCGCCCGACGCCCGCGCCGACCAAGCGACCACGACGCTGCGGGCTGAACGGGCGGCGACCGCAATCGAAACGTTCGTCGAAGTGCCCGCTTCGTTGAAGACGCTCTACGATTTGGGCGGCGTGCCTGATTCTTTGCCGCAATTGATGGAACTGGAGCAACAGCAGCAAAAAATCGCCAGCCGCGTAGGGGCATGCACGGTGAACGTCGCCATCGGCGCGGCACAGGGTTGCGGCGTCATCGTGACCGGTTCTGGTTACATCTTGACAGCGGCACACGTCGGGATGCGACCGGGCAAGACCGCCACCATCACTTTCAGCAACGGTCGTACGGCAAAGGCGACAACCCTGGGCATGAACCGATCGGTCGATGCGGGATTGATGAAAATCAATGACGGTCAAAACGGAAACCAACCGTGGCCGTTCGCCACACTAGGCCGCAGTGAGAACCTTGTCGCGGGTATGTGGTGTATCGCGTCAGGTCACCCCGGCGGTTTCGAACTCCAGCGAGGCCCCGTGACCCGAGTCGGGCGGATTCTCAAAGTTCGCGATGATTCCATCGTCACCGACTGTGCACTCATTGGGGGTGACAGCGGCGGCCCGCTGTTTGATCTCAGCGGCCGGTTGATCGCGGTCCACAGTCGTATCGGAAACGATGTGGCAGACAACTTGCATATTCCGATTGAGCATTACGACCTGAGTTGGGATCGCTTGTCCGCCAGCGAAGCATGGGGCTTTCTGCCTGGCTTTCGTCCCGTACTTGGCGTTCGCGGAGATCCTCAAGCGGGCAACGCTCGCATCGAGCTTGTAAAGATCGGTTCGCCTGCCGAGTCAGCAGGACTGAAGACCGGTGATGTGATCGAACAGTTTGGTGACGTGATGATCGGAGATTTTAATTCACTGACCGTTGCCGTTGCTGATACCATGCCTGGCGAGCGAGTCTGGTGCTGGATAACGCGAAACGGCGAACGGATTCGATTGAGCGTCGAGATCGGCAGGGCCGAGTAAATGCCTTCGGAGCGAAACGTGATCAATTTTTTCAACTTCAGTCGACTTATACTTCGATTGATGCCTTTTCATCTTGCTGCGTTGGTAACTTTCGGCAGCGGATTGGCCGCCGCGCAGGAAACGGAAATTCCCGAGTGGCTAAATGAGCGGATGACGCTTCGCACGTCCAACCGCCGCGATAATGGTGACATGATTGCGCTCGTGCAACCATTGACCCAGCGGATTGGGGATTCAGTGGTTCAGATCGTTTCCGATGGCAAGACGGTTTCGCTCGGTGTGATCGTTTCCGATGATGGTTACCTCCTTACCAAACTAAGTGAATTGTCCGTCGATCCGATTCGCGTGCGACTTAGCGATGGTCGGCTGCAACCCGCTCGCGTCGCCGCTGTCCGACGCAAGAATGATCTTGCGTTGCTTCGTATCGAAGGCGTTGATAAGCCGCTTAAACCTGCCAAGCTTGATGACTACTCGCCTTCGGTTGGCAATTTCCTTGTGAGTGTTGGTCGCGGCGGAAACCCGCTTGGAATAGGTGTTGTCGGAGTGGGGCTCCGTAAGGTGGAGCACAACGGACGATTGGGCGTCGTGCTGGACGACAGCCGGGGACAAGCGACGGTGCAAGGCGTTTGGCCAGACAGCGGTGCAGATGCGGCGGGCGTCGTGCCGGGCGATCAAATCCTCGCCATCAACGGGCGAGCTGAATCCGACCGCACATCGGTGATCCGAGTGTTACGAGAAATGTTTCCTGGTGAAAGCGTCCGGCTGACGATCCTTCGTGACGGTGCAAAGATGGATCTGGATGCAAAGATTCGCGATTTAGGCGTCATGCAAGAATCGGAAAACGACTCGAAGGTTAACGGCAAGCGGAGCACCCGGTTAAGTGGGTTTGAACAAGTCATCCAACACGACACGGTCTTGAACCCCAACGAATGCGGTGGTCCCGTGGTCGATTCACAAGGTCGGTTCATCGGAATCAACATCGCCCGCGCGGGGCGAGTGGTCAGTTACGCGTTACCCGCATCGATCGTGAGTGAAGACATGGTTAGCATGCTGAACGAAGCCCGCGGCTCCGCCGGCACCGCGCCGTAAAGTGTCCGGCTCCGCGCCGTAAAGTGTCCGGCTGATCCGAAAAGCGAGATTCTTCTCGGATTTTAGTGGCATCTGTCCAGAATGGGGGATTTTTTGAGGCATCTACTCCTGCGTCCAGTGGGAGTCCAAAAAGCAGTCTCGGCGGAGCAACGTTCGTCGAGACTGCCC
>Ga0105051_10005679_pt1 | contig 13802 bp, 10 predicted proteins | sample FRY02_FD_78383 | JGI IMG/M metagenome (GOLD analysis project Ga0105051, IMG submission 78383) | Freshwater microbial communities from Lake Fryxell liftoff mats and glacier meltwater in Antarctica - FRY-02 (megahit assembly) | ecosystem: Environmental > Aquatic > Freshwater > Ice > Glacier... | reverse complement strand
TAAAAGACATAACAAAAAAGCTAAGAAATACTAGTACTATAGTACTGTTTCTTAGCTTTTATGCTAGTAAGAATTCATTATTTTAAGGTAATTTTGAGGACAGGTTTTGCAGTGTTTCCTTAACTTGAGTTTTAAATTTGGTTTGCGCCGCAGTATATTTGACGATTGCAGGGATGGAGCTTATTTATACTGTATCATTTATATCATGTTTTGCAAGCCGAGGTCACATAAGTTGATGGAGAAGCTCCAACGCGAGTTTCTGGTCAATAAAATATGGTGAAGTTGCAATCGTGATCAAGTCAGCATGGTCCATGAGGGAGCGTACCTGTGACATGGTGTGCTCAATATTAGTGATTCACATCTCAGGGGCTCGGAAGTCGAGGTCAATATCTACTATTAGGGGCTGAAGGCTAAAAGCGGAAGGCTGAAGGCTTGCAATCTCAGCTAATGTGAATTCGGTTCTGACTTGTGTCATGTGACTGATCAGTCAGCTATCGATACATGGCGTGATAAAGTTACCAATATTGCAGTCGAGGTGGGCGAAGTTTCGGAGATAACCTCACCCCGAACCCCTCTCCTGCAGAGAGGGAGCAAATAGTTGGGAGAGATCGAGTTGATTGGAGTTGAGTCAGAGGTCGCTGTGTTGGTCAATGTGGATGAGAGAGATTTCAGATGATTTGGTCGGAAGATTTCAGATGATTTGGTCGGAAGATTGAGGTGAATTCGACTGTAGGGATGTGAAGCCGCGAAGCAAATCCCCGTGGGACTCGGCACGTCCTTTATATTCTGATATGAACTGTAGCCAGTGGGGGAGGACGTGATTGTGGTTATCGGTGATAATGATTTTTGGCAATTTGCGTAGGGGCGTGTCGGTAACGCGCCCGTTATATTGTGGTGTTTGGAGGATATAGGTATGAGCAAGACCAGTATGCGAGTGTAGTCTACCTAGATGATCGACCTCTTCAAAAACTACAAAATCCCCAAGCTGTACCTGATCCAGTGAGCTAATCTCCATGATGTCGGAGATGACAAGGGAGCAGTCAGATCATAGTGCTTTGCGCTGGTCGTAGGAAAATACGTTGTTGCCCAGAGGCTGAGATAGGTTATAAGTCATATGTCATAGGTGATAACTGATGCTATCATATCGATTTGTACTAACAAAAAAAGCCCCATTTTTAGGCAAAAAAGAAAGCCGCTACATATTATGTAGGGCCGCTGGTGATGAGAGAATAAAGCTCTCTTCGGATAATAATCTCTTCTGATTTCCGCTTTGAGTCAGGAAAAGATTTTAATAAACTTCCTTGGCTCGTAGTTATCAAGCAAAAGGAAGAAAATTTTAATGCGGATTACTCCCCGCTATGGGGCTTGCCGCATAGGTCCCATCGAGACCTTTCCAGACTTTTCTAGTCTTGGTTTTTTTTTGATTTGATCCGTTGCATCTTGCAACGGAAAACGCATTTTCTTTGGTTAGTCCGAAGGACCAACCGTTTTTATCTTTTTTTGACATTTTTTTGATAGACTTTCACTATCATTCTTACTCATATATTTAATCTCCGGAGCAAGTGCGGAGAGGGTTGAGGTTTTATCTAATTTTTAGTCTCGTAGATTGTAACCGAGACAATGATAGTTTGAGTTCCGTCATTCCAGAAAGACTTTTTAGGGCGCACGTGCCATAGTTTTTCATAGTTTAGTTGGCCTCTAAATTGAGGTTAAATTGCTTGTATTGATACAAAATCAAAAATCAAGGGATTTTTTTATAATTAGTTATCTTTATATGTCATTTTATTATCTGGATAGTGATTTACCTCAATAGTGCTTTCTTTGGGTTTGGTACTTTTATGTTATACAAGGAGTATCTAGTGGAAGTAGAAAAAATATATGACAAATCACTAGTGTGATATGTTACGAATTTCTTGGTAATGTTTAATGATAATAGATAATCTAGTCAAATAGTGTGTTATGGTGTAGAAGAATTTGTGACTGTAGTGATGATATGTCACGACTGATCGTATCAATATTATTGCCAGAAATATCAAGATAGTGTGTTATGGTCTGCAAGATAGTACGATCTGAGCTAAGTACAACCATATCTGACCGCTGGGGTTGAGGGTGGACCATGGCTGTTGATATTGCTGCAATATCTATCGCTATATTATTATTTAATAGTGCTTTATGATCACAGGATTCATGATTGATAACAAATAACTCATAGATTTGTTGTTTGATAAAGAGAAACTTGGATCATTTTGGCTTCATACTAAGAAGCAGTATTTCTTTCTCATCATGAGGATCTGTTCATCATGTTCTATAGAGTGTTCCTAGAGATCCTATGTGGGTGAGTAGTTTAGTATCGCTTCGTCATAATTCTTCTTGGAGTTTTCTGAGTGCAGCAGTCACTGAATTTTCTTTATTTTCAATCTGACCTCAGGGAAGAATCCATCCTCTATGGTGATTTTTATTTTGGATAAGAACGGTAAAAATCTCATCAGCACAAGACCATAGAATTACTGGTATTGCACATTTTCTTGTCTTATATCATGGTGTGTTATATTGGTTGAAGTTTTGCATGATTACTAATATCATATATATTTTATATTTATAGTCAACTATAGATAATGGTCAAACAAAAAATTCCGATCGAAATCGAGATTTAAGTTAGGTTATAATTCTATTCATAGGATTACAATGGATTCTTCGCTTTGCTCAGAATGACATATTAGTCATCATCTTCATCTTTTTTGCCTGTTCCGCGTTCTGCGATGATCTTAGCAGCGACACTACTTGGTACTTGCTCATATGCAGCAAACTCCATTGCGTAGCTGGCTCTACCTTGTGTAGTAGATCTGAGATCAGTAGAGTATCCAAACATCTCTGAGAGTGGTACCATCGCGTTGATCACCATTGCTCAGAATCTATCTTCCTGACCTGTGATCATACCTCTACGAGATGAGATATCACCCATTACGTCACCCATATAGTCTTCTGGTGTTACTACTTCGATCTTCATGATAGGCTCGAGTAGTGCTGGTTTACATTTCATAAACCCTTCTTTGAATGCTCTAAATGTAGCAATCCTAAATGCAACCTCTGAGGAATCCACATCATGGTAACTACCAAACACAAGTCTTGCTTGTACGTTGATGATAGGGTAACCTGCGAGTACTCACTTTTTCATCATTTCTTCACAACCTTTTTGGACTGCTGGGATATATTCCTTTGGAATTACTCAGCCTGTAATCTCGTCGACAAAGTTGAAGTTTTTCTTTTCCTTTTTCTTTTCTCCGTTTTCGTCGAGTTCCTCGTCATGCCATGGACCCATCTTCATCACTACGTGACCGTATTGCCCACGTCCACCAGACTGTCTGATAAACTTAGATTCGGCATCCACTTCTTCTCCGAGGATTGTCTCTCTGTATGATACTTGAGGGGCACCAGTTACTACTTCTACCTTATGTTCTCTCTTGAGTCTATCTGCAAGAATCTCCAAGTGAAGCTCACCTTGACCAGCGATAATTGTCTGACCAGTTTCTTCGTCTGTATAGAATCTGAATGATGGATCTTCTTCTGCAAGTTTTGCAAGTCATTGTCACATCTTTTCTTGATCTTTTTTGCTTGCTGGTTCTACCGCAAGTGAGATTACTGGCTCTGGGAAGTCCATCGCTTCCAGTAATACTGGCTGCTTGATATCTGATAGTGTATCACCAGTTCTTACGTCTTTAAGACCTAGGAATGCTGCGATATGTCCTGCTCCGATTTCTGATACTTCCTCTCTTTTGTTAGCGTGCATGAGGAGTAGACGACCTACACGCTCTTCGTTACCGGTACGAGGATTGAGAAGCTTGTCACCAGACTTGATCACACCAGAGTATACTCTTACAAAGGTAAGCTTACCAACAAATGGGTCAGTCATAATCTTAAATGCCAATGCAGAAGCAGGCTCCTTATTGTCAGGTTTTCTGATGATTTCAAGTTCGAGATCATCAACATCGTGACCCTTAACTCCACCAACATCAAGTGGTGATGGTAGAAAATCTACTGCAGCATCAAGCATCATCTGTACACCAGCGTTACGTAGAGCTGAACCCACGGCAACAGGGTAGATTGCGTTTGCAATTACTGCTTTACGCATTGCAGCCTTCATCATGTCTTCTGGTACTGTCTCGCCCATGAGATATAGTTCTGCAATCTCATCACTAAACATCGTAAGCTTGTCAATCAAGACTTCTCTCGCAGCAACACAAGCATCCACAAAGTCAGCAGGTATCTCATGCTCCACTTGAGTTTCTCCATTTGCACCTTCGAAAGTGTAGTATTTCATGTTGATCAAGTTGACGATACCCTTGAACTCAGAAGATTCGCCATATGGCAGCTGAATTGCTACTGCTTTGTCTGATAGTCTGGTGTTTACTGATTCAACACAGTATTTGAAATTAGCGCCGATCTTGTCGATCTTGTTTACAAAGATCATACGTGGGACTTTGTACTTGTCAGCTTGTCTCCATACTGTTTCAGTCTGAGGTTGTACACCGTCAGAGGATGACAATACTGTCACAGCTCCATCAAGTACCTTGAGACTACGCTCTACTTCAATGGTAAAATCTACGTGACCTGGAGTATCGATAATATTGATATGGTGGTCCTTCCACATGGCTGTAGTAGCAGCAGAGGTAATGGTGATACCACGTTCTTGTTCTTGCTCCATCCAGTCCATCGTCGCAGCACCATCATGTACTTCACCGATCTTGTGACTTCTACCAGTATAATAAAGAATACGTTCTGTTGTTGTAGTTTTACCGGCGTCGATATGGGCAATAATACCAATATTTCTCACCATGTCTAATCATTTTGCAGCAGCCATTCACAGTATATAATAATAATTAAAAAAATCTGACTTTCGTCATGTTTGACGTATGTATAATGATGTTGATTATTGTTTCAATGAAAACTTATACGATGCTTGTTTCTGTCTTCTGATGACGCTAATCTACATGTTTGTACTGCAAATGTATTGACTTATTATGATAAATTACTAATATCGTGCTTCGCGTCAATCGCTCATTAACAACAATATTAAGTAACGGAGTCGCGCTGTGAAAGATATTATAAATCACTCTCAAGGAGGGGGAGATCGCTATGAACAACATAGCAAACGATTTGCTCCTATCGGAAAAGGGAGTAAAAAGGCGAGGGATGATTTGTCCTAAGCTTATAGAAATAAATAAAATGAGAGTAAGGAAAGTAACTCTCATGACAAAACTAACTTCCCGAGGAGCAGAGACCTCGTTAATCTACGAAACTAAATTAATTTATTAATGAAAAAATTTTTTAAAACGATCACTACAAAGCATCTGTTGATGATTGTACTGATGTTATGTATGATTGTGCCCTATATATTAAAGGCACAAGTACACGAAATCGAAGAAATCTCAGCCTTCTTGATTGATGGATGGGGTATTGCTACAGTAGGTGTTTTCTTCTTGGTTCTATTAGGACTATTTTTTGAAAACAAGTTACATTATTGGACAGGTTTTAATAAAACTTGGACCGTTGTAGCTGGAGCATTTGTAATGTGCATGATTTATTTTTTTTCATTAGTATCCAAAGGTACTGAAGGAACATTTGATCAGGCATTGACTCATGCTTCAGGCCCTACGTTTCAGTTGATTTGTTTCCTACTAATTGCGATGTGGATAGTAGAGCAGATTACTTTATCTAAGGGTATTAATTACATCGGGAGATTAATTATTTCCAGAAGTAACAATGAACAGCAAGCGTTTACTTATATTTTTTGGGGAACTTTTTTTATATCCCCATTTATAGATAACGTTTTGGCAGCTCTTATGGGCTATGAGTTAATTGTTATTGTATTTGCCGGTAATAATAAGGCTAAAAAGATAATGTCTACGGTTGCTATTATTATAGCCTCAAATGCCGGTGGTGCGTTTTTTCCAACAGGTGATCCACCGTTATTATTAGCATGGATAGCAAAGCTGTTGGAAATACCAGACATGCTTAAATACATGTTTGTTCCTGCTGTTTTATTTGCAATTCCAATGTTTGTAGCGGTTTATATTAAGTTATCTAAAGAGACGCTTGTTGTTGACTTAGATAAATTACCAGTTTATAAAAATAGTGGTAAAGTCACTGTATTTGGTATAATATCGATTATGTTGGTTATTCCTTTGAGGATGGCTTATCCTTCGATACCTCCTTATATTGGTTTGATGGGAAGCTATATTCTATTTTGGGGAATTACCGTATTCTTACATAGAGATTATAATCAGGTAATAATTCCAAGAGAAAAAATGCCTGAATATCTCAGTGATGGAGAAGAGCTAGAGGTAGTTTCTTTGAAGAAAGTGGTTCTAAAAGATCACTTAAACATGCTTCATGCTGGAAAATATATTGATGTTGAGTTATTGCTATTTTTCTTAGGGCTGTTAACATGTGTATCAGTCTTAGAGCTGAATGGTATATTACATCAGTTTTCTCACGCTGTTGACTTGTATGTTAGCGAGAGTATTAAACCTTTAGCGTATGGAGCTTCCTCATCTTTGGTGGATAATGTGGGTATGCAAGCGGCAGTAATAGCTATGTACGCAGGTAAGTCCATGTCCTTAGAATTTTGGGTGAGAACAATATTCTATATTTGCGTTGGAGGCACTTTGCTAATTACTGGAAGTGCTTCTGGTGTCGCTCTTATGGAGAGGAGTGGAATCTCTATGATACAATATATTAAAGTATCATTCTTTCCTATTGTTGCTGGCTTAATGCTTAGCAAAGTTTGGTTTATGATAGTATTTTAAAATAAAAACTCCTACCTCAGGAGTAAACAAAATGAGGACAAAAAAACGACCTTACTAGGAGCCTAGGTCAGCTCCGTGTCGGTTTGCCGACATGATCCTTAATAGATAGGAAGTTATGAGCTTCGTGAGGTTTGTCCTCAATTATCATCTATTAAGGATTTATTTTTTGCTCAAAATGAACATGAGGTGCTTGTCAATAGTGTCGTGATCATCTTGTGCTTGAAAATGTCTACACAATCACTATGATAGGTGCTTGTTGCTTTGACTTGTGTATCCAACACCCAATGACTCGAATCCAATCAATAATGTCAGATCCAGCGATCCTCATGACGGTCCCAGCAGTAGTGCTGGAGCTTGTGATTATGCTTGCACTTACTCTTGGTGTGCGTTATCGTACTGCCATTGGGCATGGGTTTGCGATGTTATACGAGACGATGTATGAGTTTTTTGAGGAGATTATTGGGGAAGAGCAGAGCAGTATGATCAAGACTGGTATTGTGTCATTATTCTTTGTAATCTTTATTGCAAACATGATTGGGTGGTTAGGAGATATTATCGCTCTTGCGATCCCAGGTATGGAGGGTAATTTTGCAACATTTACCTCTGAGCGTAACGCAACGTTTGCACTATCTACGATGTTGGTACTGGTAACAATTGTGATCCAGTTTGTAGCCAATGGAGCTGGTACTGCGTTGTATGATTATTTCCCTGTATGGGGTAAGTGATATCTCACAGTAGAACGCGAAGGTATGAATCCTGTATTGTTCTATATTGCATGGCCTTTGGCGAAGATCTTTGATATTGTAGTGTCTATGTTTATCGGGTTGTTGGATGTAGTAGGTATTGTCGCCAAGATGATCTCACTTGCATTTAGACTATATGGTAATATGTTGGCAGGTACAGTATTGTTAGGATTATTGACTGTAGGTGTGTGATCAGGTGTCAAAGCATTGGTCTGACTTGATTTGCCTTTAGTCTTGCCGTTGATCTTGTTTGTACAGTGATTGTTGGTAGCGACGATCCAGGCATTTGTATTCTCATTACTTGGAGCGATATTTATCAAGGTAGCACAACCAGTAGTAGAAACATCAAAGCAGTCAGCACATTAAATCATTAGTATTATTAGTAAATTATTTATTCATTATATTTGTACAACATTATGGAAAACGCACAACTTATCGGAGCAGGACTTGCAATTGGTTTAGCAGGTTTGGGAGTATGTATTGGTGAAGCTAAGGTAGCAAAAAAAGCTATTGAGGTATTGGGTAAGAACCCTGAGATTGGTGGTACATTGCTTACCTATACAATCCTATTTATCGCATTGGTAGAGTCTGCAGCGATCTATGGTCTTATCGTAGCACTTAACATCACTGGAGCTCCAGAGCTAGGTTATATGCAAGCTATTGGTGCTGGTTTGGCTATCGGTTTGGCTGGTCTTGGTGCTGGTATTGGAGAGTGACAAGTAGCTGAAAACGCACTTGAAGCTATCAATAGAAACCCACAAGCAAAAGGTCAGATCTTGACCTATACAATCTTGTTTATTGCATTGGTAGAGTCTGCTGCTATCTACGGTCTTATTATCGCTTTGAATATCTTAGGATAGACTAGTTAGTTTTTATACATATTTGTATCATTGATTACGGAAGGAATACTCGCATCATTATGAGTTAAGCTTGATGTATTGGCTGCTCAGATTATCAATCTGTTGATTTTGTTTTTTGCATTCAAATACTTGCTTGGTAATAAGCTTACAGCAGCTCTGCAAGAGCGTAAGGCAAAACTTGCAAAACTTGATGAGGCAGAAGCTGCGTATGATGAGCTCATTGCAAAGGCACAGTCTGAGCGTGATGAGCTGATAGCAAGCGGTACTGCAAGTAAAAAGCAGCTCATCAGTGAAGCTGCACAACTTGCTGAAGCAAAGAAGCTAGAAATCATTGAAGCTGCACAGGCTCAAGCTACTATAATCAAAGCTCAAGCAGATCAAGCTCGTGAAGCAGAAAAAAGCGAGCTTTATACTCAGTTTGAATCAATGGTCAAGAAAACAGCCATGGCTGGACTCAAAAAACTGATCCCTAGTAAGGCTGAAGTATATGAGCAATATATGGAGGAGATTACGCCAAATAAATAAATCAGACAATTTCACAAAAAAATCTACTCATAAGCTGAGTAGATTTTTTTAGTTACGCATCTCCTTGAAAATCGAGTAGATCGCTAATGAGATGGTTGGCGATCTTCATGCCATCATGAGTGAGGATGAGGTGGTCTGACTCATATCGTGTTCGTCACTGCTGAGTCCATGTTGTGATAAGGTCTGATCGCTTGGGGTTGAGATATGATGTATAGGTGCTCAGGTCCGTGATACCATCATTGGTTCTCAAGGCCAACATGAGTAGCTCCATGTGATAATCATGGTCAGTCAGAACTACTGTTTTATCATGATCCAGATAGTCTCAGCGCATGTATGATGTGATGTTGGAGGTATTGGTCTGTCTTGTGTGCTGAAAGCTGAAAGCTGAAAGCTGAAAGCTTTTTTGAGAATTATGACTTTCTCATGTTGGATATTGAATTAATCCACTTGCACTTGTGCCCAACCCTAGATAGGGTTGCATGCTTCGGTAGACACGGTTGTGGATGCTGGATTTGCCTGCTAACGATCGGTTAGATACTTCATACTGTGAGTATCATGCGTTATATAACATGTCCGCGATTGCATCATATTCTGTCATGATGGCATCTTCGTCTGGATTAACAAGCTTAGCTAACAGAGGTGGTAATCATGTATTGTGTAACATGCTGTGCCACTTGGATCATGGAAACAACTCTAACAGATATAGTGAATAACTATCAAAACTCTGACTACTAATCATGGTTTCGAGGAATTCTTTGCGAGGATTGCTTTGCTGGTCTCGTGTGCCAAACGCAATAAAATCCAGGTTAAATACGTTGTGTGCTTGCTTGATCTCGCGTAAGTTTCTGAGGAAGTGACGTACATTGTTAAAAATATAACCACGACCTGCTTGCTTGAGTACATCATCATCAAAGGTCTGAATCCCAAAACTACATCTGACTCTGGGGAAGTGCTTGTAGGTGTTGCTGAGTCACGCTACCAGCTCAAGTGTATGATCAAAAGGATCAGGGTTGAGCTCAATACTCAGTTCTGCAATATTGCTGCAGTCTCGTACTCTGCAGATATGATCGATGATGCTGGTGAGCTGTCACAGTGATAAGATGCCTGGCGTACCTCCTCAGAAATAGATGGTCTGAATTTGCTCATCAGGTGTGAGTACAGCACGATGGTCGATTTCAGCATGCAGGGCAGTCAGGTACTGGTCAATCATACTCTCTTGCCAGTTGGGATTGTCCTTCGCAATGACAAAAAAGTTGCAGTATTCACACTTGCGATCACAGAATGGGATGTGGATATAGAGACTTACCATAGGACAAGGAAGAAGGATATTTTATATAAGATTATTAATTTGTTCTAATCGTTTCTGAGAACCAAATTGTGAGGCGATCTGGAGAGTCTGTTGTTGTCGACTGTTATATTGTTGATTATGATACTGATCGATATAGATGAGAAGATTGTATAGCGTTTGTTGATCTATCACTTTAGGGTCTTCTGAGTTTGGCTGAGATTTTTTTCATGCTATTATGTTACTACTAAAATTATCAATAATAAATTGTTGAAGTCATCATTTTGCTAGAGTAATAACTGGTAGTCATAGTTTACATCACTCGAGCGCTGTCATGCCAAAGGTCTCCAAAAAAGTAGAAGGACATAGGCAGTAGTGTCATGCTTGCGCGATAGATTTGATCTGATCTCGTGTGGATCGTCAGTAGAGCTTGATCTGTGGATATGATTTACTGAGTGTCAATAATTTATCATAATATGTTCCTGCACCAATAATATGAAACTCCCAATCATGACCTAGCGGCTGAGACAAAAATTGTGGCAAAATCTCAAGCAATAAGTCAGCTCATTTGCCTTGATCAAGTCTTCATCGGAAGGTGCAGTGTATGTTATAAGTTATAAGTTATAAGTTATAGGTTAAAGGGAGTCTTAGATTAAGCTTGTTTTGGTGGTAATTTAAGGGTTTTGATTGAACTGGTTAGTAATTTTACACATTCTATTGTAAGTTCTCTAATTTCGGAGATATTTTCTTGAAATCATTGTTCTAGTATGTCACATCGATACAGTGTCTCATATCATTCTTTTAAAGCTATTTCATATTTATGACAAAAATCTCTACGAGATTGTCATCATATTGCTTCGTGAATATTTGCACCAATACTTGTTCCACTTCTCAATAGTTGAGATGCTATTTCGTAGTGTCTTTTTTCTTTCAAAGTTAGAGTATATATCGAAACTATAATTCAAAGTTGGAGTGATTTTTCTTGTAAAATGGTTTTCCCCATGTTTTGTGGTGAGTTGTTAGTAAAAAAACCTATAACCTATCCCATTTGACCTATCAGATATTCTTCTACTGCGTCTTTCACCTTGTTGGGATCAGCTTTTCCTGCCGTAGCTTTCATCACTTGCCCGATAAAGAATCATGCGGCTGATGGTTTACCTCAGCGATAGTCTTCAAGTACTTTCGGGTTTGCTTCTACTACTTGTGCAATGATAGATCATAGATCAAAATTTGACTGCTGATCGAGTCATAACTCGGTGATGAGAGTGGGTGCTGATTTGCCTGTTGATATCATATGTTCGATGATCATCTTGGCATGGTGATCTGATAGCTGATTATTTTGGTTGAGTGTACAGAACTCTACAAAATCTTTGTTACTAAATGCTAGTCTATCGATACCATGTGTCTGGATCTGTGACATCATGAGTCAGGTCATCCATTTGGCTGCGATGAGTGGTTGTACTCAGCTATTAATGACTGATTTGTAGTAGTGTAGTATGGTGTCGTCATTGATGAGGGCGTTGACGTATTCTTTGTGGAAGCCTGCATCCATCATGGTCTGGATCTCCTGAGATGGAATGATCAACTCCAAATTGGTCCCCCCTCACGGGGATATACTGTTGCTAAGATTATTGATATCATCACTAATATCGAGTGCTGGGAGATCTGGCTCAGGGAAATAGCGATAATCCATGCTATCTTCTTTGCTACGCATCATATAGGTTTCGGTCTTGGCGTCATCTCGTCATACGGTTGCTTGTTCGATAGTTCATCATGATTGGATAGTGGCTACATGACGATTATACTCATAGTCTATTGCTCTACGGATCGCAGAAAACGAACTCATATTCTTGACCTCCACTCTAGTTCCCAGCTGATCAGTATCACTGACGGAGAGATTTACATCTACTCTCATCTGACCTTTTTCGAGGTCTGCATAGGCGATGTTGTTCCATTTTACAACTCTTTGGAGTTCCTTGAGAAAATCTGTCACCTCATCAGCACTATGGAAGTCAGGCTTGGTCACTACCTCGACCAGTGGCGTCCCACAACGGTTAAAATCAAGATAGGCTTTGCCGTTCATATGGATGGTTTTGGCGGTATCGTTTTCCAGGTGTGCTTGAGTGATGCCCACCGTATGGATCTGATCATAGCTGCTATTCCAAAACGAAAATGACCCCTCACCGTTGATAGGATTATGTAGCTGCGTGATCTGATAACCCACAGGGGAGTCAGGATAAAAATATGATTTACGATCTCGAGTAGGATGTGGGTTGGGAGTGCATCATAGGACTTTACCAAGCTCAAGAGCCTTGATGATTGCCTCATGGTTGACGACCGGTAGAGCTCATGGTTGTGCGGTACATACAGGGCAGACATAGCTATTGGGTGTGTCATTGTCAAAATCCTGTGAGTTGGTACAGCGACAGTAGATTTTGTTGGGAGTGGCGAGTTTGAGATGGATCTCGAGTCAGATGGTTAACTTCATAGGTTTCACAGCTAAAAGAGGTTAAAAGAGACTAAAAGAGGCTAAATTTCTCCATAGTCTCGTCATTGCGAGGAGTACAACATCGTGAAGCGACGCGGCAATCCATGCACTATTGTTGTGACTATACTGATTTTGGATCTGATGTGAAACGAATTCATAAGTTATATGTTCCGTTATTTGTAATATCTTATATTTAAGTATATAATCATATTAATTATTTATTCTTTTCTTTCAAAGAATGTCTTATGATTGAATTACAAAGTTAATTACCTCGGCAAAGTTAAGAAAAAATGATTATACTGATAGTAATAAAAATGATTTAGTGAAATTACTTAATGATTCATCATATAATACCGACCTTTATGAATGATTCAGTTGATTGTTAGCCTCAATATGAGTAGAATATTGGTTTTCTCTTTCTGAATTTAATGATATTTTTGCAGATATTCTTGTAGAAAATAATCATCTTCAAGGTCGTCTTGATTCATTGCAAAAATTATTATTAACCAAAATTAATCAAATTATTTCTTCTTGATCACCTGAACAGGAGATTGATTATTTTTTAAATAATGTTTTGTGACATGATAACCTTGTTATTGTTGAAAACTATATTAAACAAAATACTAGTCTACATGATACGTCTGATAAAGAATGGCTTAATTTTTTGAAAAATGCTTGAGATAAACTTGTAAAACCAGTGATTGCTTGATGAATGTGATGAATGTGAGTATTTAATTTTTTAACAAAATGATGAGTAAGTTCTTTTCGTGAATGAGAAGATATATTAAATATACCTGGTGTCGATAACATTATACAGGCTATTATTACGTTGTCTGTTTTGTTTATATTAAAAAGATATTTAACCTATAAGGATATTTATAATGAGCAATAAAACCCAAAAAATTCTAATCGACTGTGATCCAGGTGGAGATGATGTATTTGCGCTACTATGGTTGCTGATCAATCATGAGTTTGCACATCTGCCGATAGAGGTGATCGGGATCACGACTGTGTGAGGTAATGTCAATGCACAAGCGACTTATCTCAATGCGATACGCATGTGTGAGTTTGTCTGAGTGAGTACGATCCCAGTAG
>Ga0105051_10005671_pt1 | contig 13816 bp, 9 predicted proteins | sample FRY02_FD_78383 | JGI IMG/M metagenome (GOLD analysis project Ga0105051, IMG submission 78383) | Freshwater microbial communities from Lake Fryxell liftoff mats and glacier meltwater in Antarctica - FRY-02 (megahit assembly) | ecosystem: Environmental > Aquatic > Freshwater > Ice > Glacier... | reverse complement strand
CGCACATCATGGCTCGTCCACACCCAACGCACCGAGGGTGAAGCGGCACTCTGGAACACAAAAATCTGACATGAACCTGCGACCACGCAGATACACCAGCCGAACCACCCCACAACAAGCAGCGCGCCGCGAGGAGTGGAATACGTATCGCACTGATGGAAGCTGGTGGCAAAGAAGAGCACAGTGGCTAGAAACAGCATCAAACACGCACTGCCCCGGATGTGACGCTCGCGTCACAAGTCGTGATGACGTGCACCATTTACGCTACCCACAGACCCTAGGGACCGAAGCAGATACCGATCTCGTGTTGTTATGCAGGTCGTGTCACGACATAGTGCACACCTCCATCGACAACTCCCCCACCTGGCGACGCATCGATCGCAGAGCGGCGACCTGGGCGATCCTTGCGTTAGTAGCGACGAGGCGCGAGTCGGCTCACTCCACCCCAAACAGATCCCTCGAAACTCGCGATACCACTTGACCACCTCCCCCGATGGATCTAGATCAGCGAAATAAGAAGCATCCAAGGGATTGTTGGCGAGGGGCTAATTTTTTATCGAGTTGTCAACCGTCCGCAAGGACGCGCTCAACGCGGGCAGCCACTGCGATGGAATCATCCTGTGGCGTGATTCCGTTGTCGGTGCGAACTAGCCAGCAGAACACGTTGTCGAACGAGAAAACTTATGACCCTGCAAATAGGGATTTGACTACCATATCTTTCCTGTCACACTGAATAAATGACTCAACGAATCAATGACATTGTTAAAGAGCTCACAAGCGATTTCCCGTTGTCTCTCGTCTTTACAAATCCGGCGAAACGCCACGGGCTAGAACTCAAATACGAAAATCTTCACGCGCGAGCAGTCAGTGCGATCTCGGGACACGTGCTGATGCTGGTTGACGGCGAGGAGGACGAAGCAGAGTCGTTGCTCCGCTCGGTAGAAATTATGTCCTTCGTGGCAGTGATAGCCGAATCGTTCATCAGTCATCTGGCGACCAGAGAAACGATGAGCTGCCGCTCTATCTGGCTAGAGGCTGCCTAGGGTTGGACGTACTGCGCCACCACCAACGCCCCTAGCAATTTCAACGACCCCCCGGCGGAACTTCTCTGGGGCAGGTCAACCTGTCAACCAAACTCGGGGCAGACCCCTCTAACGGTCAAAGTTCTCGGAAAACTAGGTTCAGACCTTTCGCGCGAGGCAACAACTCAGGGGTACGTACACATGTCAGACCCTCGTGGGTTAATAGTTACCAAGCGCGACACGACAACAAAGAAAAGAAAGTAGCAACATGTACATCACAGTGCTCACACTCACCTTCGCCCCTGGAAAACCTGACGAATCCCGTATGAACATCCCGTTGACAATCCTTCAAAGCTGGAGCGGAGCAGGTGCACCAGAGATAAAAGGATTCGCTGCCTTATTCGCCAGTGAAAACGACTTGCAGGTCGGCTGGAATACGTGGGAGCACTCGGAGCAAACACGAACGGGGTCCATTGACTTCTGGGACACCAACGATGAAGAAAATGAAACCATCGTCCGCGCCAACTGGCACTACGACCCACTAGATGACCCCGACAGCGGTGAGCTACTCGAACTACCCAATGACCACAAAAAGTACGCCACACTCGTGCTTACCCCAGAACAGTACCAATCCTTCTGGGCATGTGTTGACCCTAAACTCGAACCCCTGCTGCATTTAGATGACACGCTACGACGATTCGGAATGACACCCGCGGACCACGACAACCTCGACCATGGAGTCATGGAACAAGTCATCGCCATTCAATGGTGGCGCGCCTACCCCACGACCATAACCGGCCACAATGCCCTTAACGGCACACCAGACCTCACCAACGCAGTCATCGACCAAATCAACACAATGGCCATCAACTGCTACCTTGACGGCGAAAACTACGACCTCTACACAACCTTCGTATCGTGAAAGAAACGCCGGCGCAACACAGCAAGAGGTTCTCGAGCAGGTTTAAGACCGGGTGAGACGGGCAAAGAAAATTGGTCAATTCGAGCTGGTCACAAATCGTCGTATTCGCACTCGCCAAATTGCTTACGTGTTTTTGGCTGCGCGCTGGACACCGTGAGATCCACGGGGAGTTTCGTCATCCAAATAGGCCAATGCAGCACCCAAGTCGGGTTTCTGCTACCGCTAGGTTACGAACGACCCGGCGTAGCGCCGTCATGAATCGCCTCACCCTGGTCCATGGTGTCGATCGCAGTCGCGGAGAACACGGCAGTATCGCTGGTTGGCTACGACTTGCGAAACAAGTCCCATCGTTTCCCCGTGCGGCCCACCTATACCCTCACTATATGCACAGCGAAGGTCCGACGAGCATCATGTCCGTGCCAGTGTCAGCCGCTACCGTTACTTTGAAGTATTGGCCTGACCGAACGCAGCGAGGCTGGAACACTGGGAGGTTGGGATGATCCGCACATCAGCAGGGACCTGGTACTCGCCAAGCGACCTGCAGAATTGGATGACCTGCGCGCACCGGTCGGCACTGAACACCCGCAGTCTCAATGACCCGGTGCTTCGAGAATGGCTGAAAACCCAATCCACCCCCGCCACACTCATCGATCCAGATGACGAATCCAAAACGGCCTTTCATTCCCCGGCGCAGCTACGTGGAGACATGCACGAACGCGCGATGTTGCAGCGGCTCAAGGATCTTGGATTGGGGATCACTGAGATTCCACGCCCAGTTTTCAGTGCCGAGGGCATTGCAGCGAAGCATGCCGACACGGTAGAAGCTATGCACGCTGGCGTCGACGTCGTCTTCCAGGCCACCCTCCTGGCCGCTCCCTGGTACGGGTTCGCCGACTTCCTCGTACGCGTCGACGGAACGCCCAGCGCCCTCGGTGACTACTCATATGAGGTCCGTGACACCAAACTCGCCCGCACCCCGAGTGCGAGTGCGCTACTGCAGATGGCCCAGTACGGACAGATCGTTGAAACTATTCAGAGTGCTCCTCCGCCGCGTCTGTGCGTCTGGCTGGGTACCGGGGAGGAATACACGTGGGCGTATCGGGACGCAGAGCCCTACCTTCGCCAAGCCCAACGCCGGTTCCTCACCGCACAGTCAGCCCCCGGTAACACGGAACCTGAACCCATCGCTGCATGTGGCACATGCCGATGGGAGGGCTGGTGCTCCCAAGAATGGGGACCTCATGACCTCATTCACGTCCAGCGGCTCACGACTCGGCAGCGCGCGCTACTGCGAGGCAACGACATCAAGACCATCCACCAACTCGCCGCGGTAAGCGGCGAGGCCAAGCCCCGTGGGATGGCAACCAACACCTTTCAACGGCTCCAATCACAGGCAGCCGTCCAGAGCGGTGACCGGGCTTGGGATGTCATCACACCGCAGCCCATCGACACCGGGTTGGCGAGCATTCCCGCCCCTGTCGCCGAGGACATCTATTTCGATCTTGAAGGCGACCCGTTCGCTGGGCTGCCCACACTGGACTACCTGTGGGCCTACTGCGACAGCGCCGACACCTACGCGTGCCGCTGGGCCCACAACCCTGAAGATGAGCGGGCAGCTTTCGCGTGGTTCATGGAGCAGATGGAAACCAAAGAAGTGGCGGGCGGCGACTGGCACATCTACCACTACAACGCCTACGAGACGTCGAGCATGCGCAGGATCGCGAGACTGTGGCCCGACGAGCAGGAGCGTGCCGCGTGGCAGGAACGCGTCGAGGCGCTGATCGCCCTCCGCTTCGTTGATCTCTACCGGGCCGTCGAAGCCGGTCTGCGCACCCAAGCCGGCACGACCTCGCTGAAGGAGATCGAGAAGCTCGCCGGGTACGACCGCAGCGCAGACGCTGCCGGAGTGTCCAAAGCTGATCAGAGTATCGAAGAATACGAGAAGTACGTGTTTTCCCGAGATGAGGACCAACGAAACGCGATCCTAAAGGAAATCGAGCACTACAACCAGCACGATGTTAGGGCCACTCGCGCCACCCATCTGTGGCTCTATGCCCGCGGGCAGGAACTAAGCAAAAGTGACCTCTTACCGGCGCAAGAGCCGTACGAGCAGAGCGACAAGACCAAGGTCAAGCTCAATGCGATCGCTGGCCTGCGTGATGCTCTCGTGGATGCAGCCAGCGACAACAATCCGCTCCCCTCAGGCTTGCCCGCAGTTGCCGCACGTCACCTAGCCCACATGCTCGAATGGCATCGCAAGGAAGAAGCCGTGAAATACCTCGATAACCTCCGACTGAAAACATGGGCTCTCGAGGAAGCCGACCCCAACGAAACAGGCACCCTGATCGACATCCTCAATAGCGAGCTCAACGGCACGTGGCAAGACACCACCACATCGATCCGCCCCGGAACCGAACACGAGTCATGCCTGCTAGATATTGAGATCACCAGCCAAACCGCACCTGAACGACCCAAACGCAAATGGACCTACACGGCGACTTGTCGACCGGGCAGCTGGAAGATCAAGGAAGGAACAACACTGGCTGAGTCACTGCCTCCTGAGCACGACCGTAAGCCTGCCAACGCCGACGTACTCACATTCGACGCAGCAGCAGGGCTGATCACCTTTGCCACCACAGCGAAGCCGGAAGCATTCGGCCCGATGGTGATCTCGTCTATCTTCGGCGGCGACGCGGCCTGGGACGCCCTGATGCGTCTTGGCGCAGCCGTACTCCAAGCAAACCCAGCTTCCGAGTTCGCCACCGCGATGGACATCCTGACTCGCACCCCTCCGCTAACGAGTGACCACATGCAGGCCCGAGATGGCGAGTCCGCACAGAAGCGCGCTAGGCGCATGGTAGCCACCATGAACGATGGGGTCCTGCCCATTCAAGGACCCCCTGGAACCGGCAAGACCTGGGTTGGCGCCCACATCGTGTGCGACGTCATTGAAAAACTCTGTGCACAAGGCATCACGCCGATCATCGCCGTGACCGCCAACGCACACCGCGTTATCGACAACATGCTTATTGGGATCGCCAACCGGGCCGAAGAACGCCGTATCACCCTTACCGTCGCGCACACCGGACCCGACGACAAGATTCAAGACGACCCCCGCATCATCCACACTGGCGGGAACAAAGAACTCGCAGACTGGCTCACTGCGCAGGCCGATTCCTCTACGCCATTAGTCATCGGCGCGACAAAGGGCGCCTGGGCCCTACCGGCCCTCACCAGTGCAGCGCAACTCCTGATCATCGACGAAGCCGGCCAAGTCAGCCTTGCCGATGCACTCGCGGTTTCCCAATGCGCACCAGTGGTCGTTGCCCTCGGCGACCCGCAGCAGCTCGCCGCTCCCGTGCAAGCGGCCCACGACGAGTCGATCAACAAGTCGCTCCTGGGATACCTTGCAGACGACGCACACGTGCTACCCGACGCGGTCGGCGTATTCCTAGACGAGAGCCACCGCATGCACCAAGCCGTGTGCGACACCGTGTCTGAACTCGCCTACAAAGGCGCATTGCACCCCGCAGGTGATGCACTCACACGCGACCTCCACGGGCCGGATGTCCAGATCCATGGAACCCGCATTGCCCTGACCCCTGGCATCTTCTGGATCCCGGTCGATGGCGATGAGACCGAGGAGGTGCAGGCGGTCAAGGAAGCAATCAGTTCCCTGATCGCCTCCGCCACCATCACCGGCACGAACGGCACCCCCGGGCCACTCACCCACGAGGAAATCCTCGTCGTCGCACCCCACAACGCCCACGTGAACCGGCTCAAGGCAGCACTCCCCCCTAGGGTCCGCGTCGGCACCGTGGACCTCTTCCAAGGTCAGGAAGCCAACGTCGTCATCTTCTCCATGGGGCGCCTCGCCGAAAGCACACGTGACGTCGGCTTCCTCTACGAAATCAACCGCATCAACGTCGCACTCTCCCGGGCACGACTCATGGCACTAGTCATCAGCAACAAGGACGCCGTATTCCCGCCAGTCGGATCCCCAGATGACCTGATGCTGGCCAGCCGGTTCATCAATGCCGTTGACAGCGATTAGGTAGTGGGTCTTATCCACGTGGGCAGAATGTTCCAAAGAGTTCCTCGATTGTTGCCGCGCTGAATCTGGAATTAAGGCGCGCGTTAATGCCGGCGCAGGAGCACGGAAGAAGCTTTTGATCTTGGCTATGGAGATCACCACAGCTGCGTTCCTGGCGGGATTGAAGTATCCGCCTCGACTGTTCTCCCCAACGCACTCGCGCTCCCCCACGCGCTGACGCGCACGGCGGTACCGTCGTACGATTTAAGGGAACCGACACTGCCATCCACATGCTCGACGTACCCACCGGTATGGACGCCGCCGCAGCAGCAGACCACAGGATGCGCGCCACGCGCGTCCTGCTCGAAATTGTTGCCAAATGTAATGCCCCCCGCTCAGATGTGTAGAGCCCTTTATAGCTCCCGGCCTTGCTGCCCTTGCCCGAGCCATAACTTTTACTACGGCAGGGAATCTCGCCACGGTCAAAACTCTGCTTACGAGAAAAACTATTGTTGCACCGACGCGAGCTACATACACCGAGAGTCGGGCTTGACTTCACGCCGTCCAACGGAGACGCGCAGTTGCCAGAGAGGATGTGCGAGATAGTAAGTGCTAGACAGCCTGAATCTTCTGCATCAACGAAATCTGGAATTGTCAGCCTAGAAGCGAATCAGGCGCTCCTATATAAATTCCTCGATAGAACAAGAAATTCAATGATAAGTGGGGGGCTGACCGCACGGATGAGGCCTTGCCTGCGGAACTTAAAGAAATGTCCCGACTAGCGTTGCTATATGAAGAGAAATGCATAAATTACTACGTGGGTCAATCGAAGTGGTTTCACCAGAAGTGGAATTCGCATTTTCAATCAGTCAGGACTTCGCAACGTAGGCGCAGGCAAACTCAACGGGCTATGTAGGAACCAAGGGAAGCTCCACCTTGATCTGTGTTAGATTATTATTTGATATTTAACGATTCGTTTTGTCATTCTCAATGGGGGTAATAGTGCCGGTAAATGAAGGAACGCCCAGCATCGTTGTGATTCCCATCGTTGGCGAAAGTAGGGGGAACTACAAGAAGGTGGGGCGGCCCATTGACAAGCGTAAGGATCTGGGACTGCCAGTCTTGCCATGGGCGTTTAAAAACCCAAAGAAACCTGAGGGTGTTCCATTTCAGGGAGATTTGGTCCTATTCATATTTTCAGAGACAACTTCATCCAGGAAGTTCGAATTCTCACTCGAAAGAGTTGTGACAGGTTGTCGCAAGTTGACGGAAGACGAAGCGGCTTTCGGGGGTTTCCCGTGGCAATTTGAAACTGAAGTGTTCGACCTCAGCGATTCGAGTTCTAGTCAATATTTCTTGGAAAAGGAAAAAGATGAGCCTGACGAGGACTTCTGGTCCCGTGGAATTTCTGCAGCAAAAGAGGTCCTCGCAGTAGCAATCGGATTGGATTCAGAAACCAAAGAGCTCGATCTAGTTTTCCGCCAAGCAACTAAACCAAAACCTGAAAGCTATATGCAAGGCGGGATGGGGGCCAAGCCTGCTGTGTTCCTTTACGACCCCGACACCCACCAGTATCAAAGAGCTTCTAGCACATCTACCAAAGGGAAAACGATCAGCCCGAAACCACAACTAGAAAGCAGCGTTGAGCAGATGAGCGGTACTGATGAAGTTGGCATTGAGTCGTTGCTACTCCTATACCGCAATGTTGTAGTCGAAGGAGTCGCGGGCACCGGGAAATCGCACCTGATCAAGGAACTGCGCGAAGGTAAAGAATTTGAAGAGACCGAGGTTGTGGTATTCCATCCCTCAACTGCGTTCGAAGATTTTGTTGAGGGAATCCGTCCGGTTGGAGATGGGTTTGAGGTTCGAGACGGCAGGTTCCTAGAGTTTTGCCGTAGGGCAGCAGCCGCAGCAGCCGCAGCAGCGCAGGACAGCCTTCCCGAACCTAAATTCCTCTTTGTCATTGACGAAATCAATAGGGCTAATACTTCCAAGGTGCTTGGAGATCTCCTATACAGCCTTGAGCCTTCCAAGCGAGTGGATGCTTGTGAAGCGCATAAAATTCTGTCGGCGAAGTCTGACACGAGTACGCTGTCAGATGAGATTTCAGTCTTGCTGCCCGCCACTCGTTTTGATGAGGAAACGAATAAGAATTACCATCAGAGGTTCGCCGTGCCGAGCAACGTCTATGTTCTCGGGACCATGAACACAACGGATCGGTCGGTGGGGCAAATTGATTTAGCGCTTCGACGACGATTCATGTTTACTCGAATGCTTCCTATGAACGGAGTCGAGTTGCTTGAAAAACTTGACTCCAAAGACGCTCCGGCAACGGACAAGGAGTTTTTTGAGAAGCATATTAAGATCTGGGAAACGGTCAATAAAGTTCTTGAGGATAGTATCGGTCCCGACGCACAAATAGGTCACTCGTACTTCTTCCAAGTGAAAGAGATGATGAACTCCGAGGCTGGTCGCGAGATCATGACAGGTGATGGTGATCCACTTCCCCAGTTCCTCTGGAAATCACTCTTGCTGCCGCAGATCGCCGAGATTCTCGTCTCATTCAATGCTGTTCACGCTATTGATGCCATCAACGCTGCGTTGACAAGTGACACCGGGTACACACTCAAACGCGTAGGTACTGGCCTAGATGAGTACCCAATGGTCGTTCAGAACGGTCAATAGAGCATGACGTCCGTGCTTGAAGATCAGGTCGGAGCTGCCCCAGCTGAGACGACGAAGATCACAGAGTGGCTTCCGTCATTTAAGTGCAGCACTCAAGGTCAGGAGAGCGCGCTGTGCGTATTACAAGTTAAGGAGGAGGGTGGAACGAAACTTCCGCTCATTGTGATTCACATTGTTCCCAAATTTTGGTTTCCGAAACGTAAATGCGAGTCCGTCCTCCTTCGCATTGACCCCGCGGCAACAGAGCCGCTCATCGTCACTGTGCCGGAAACTGGGCGACTAGTTATTCAAGGACCCCACGCGCGACTGGTGGCAGAGTCTTTGAAGAAAAAATTCGACGCAAGTATTGATCCAAAGCCAGTTGATCCTGTTGAAGAAGACCCCAATCAAAGCGACTCCAGAGGCGCGCTCTTCGAGCCAATGCCAGATGTCAAAGCAGATTCAATTGCTGAAGTTGTTCCTTCGTCTGGAAGTCACATGCAGGCTCTCTTGGCCCTTGCGGTCTCAGTGAGTAACAAACTTGAGGATCTCTTGATCAAGGCACCTGGTCTAAAATCAGATGGATCAGTCGATGACTTGTTGCACTACTTGAGTCGCAATCCCGTACTCATGCGGCAACCGGCAATGGCGAATTTGCTGAAACAGCTTTTTGTCATTGCGACCAAGGAAGCTCTCAAAAGGAGGAAACCTGACTTTCGCAATCGGGTCGAGAGGCTCAATGCAGTCCGAGGCTCAATTGTTTTAAACGACATCCCACGCAGGCGAGCTCAGCGGGCACAGTCAATTGAATGCGAATTCGACGAGTTGGAAATGGGCAGTGAGTGGTTTTCCTTGATTCGATGCGCAGCCAGAACCATTATTTCGGACGCTGCCGTCAACGAGGAGACAACACAGGGCGAGGAGACAAAAGAGGCTGCGAAGAAAAAGGCGCGCCAGGACCCAACACTACTGGGCGCAATCGAAATTGACCGCGCCCTCACTGATGCGCCGTTGCTATCAACACGGAACGCACTTAACGTTTTACGGAATCTTCGCATGAGCAGAAAGCATAAGCACTGGATTAGATCGACAGATTTTGCCAAGTCAGTCCTACTGAACACCCAGCCTCTCGGTGGTGAATGGTCCTCAGACTCTCGAGAAAGAGGCTTCGCCGCACACGTATATATACCAACTTCCGAATTGTTCGAACAAATGCTCGTTGAGTCAACTAGAAGTCCTGTCGTAGGAGTTAACACTAATCCTTGGGTGCTTCACCATTATTCGTCAACAGCCGACAATGATTCTGTGGTAACAGGCATACCAAAATTTAAGTTACGTAAAAATCAAGTGGCGAACAAGTCACCGGACTTAATCTCCAAACGGGCGCAATCGCCGCTCCCCCAATTCGTCGTTGATGCAAAATACAAAGAGCGGCCGGGGTCCATGAACTCCATGCCCATGACGGATCAGTATCAACAGTTTGCTTACGCACTGATCGCTAACTTGCCTACTCTTTTTCTTTACGCGGAGTCAGAAGACACTTCAAGCTCAGTCGATATCGATTCCACGACTGTCAACCAAGTGAAAGTGGGATTGGCTGCTGTCCCATTTCCAAAACCAATGGAAATCCAAGGATCGGGTTTGAGTGACTCATGGAAACATCGCATGAATAAGCGTATTCAATCGCTGTTGGGGACGTTCGTGAGCGACGAGTCAACGGACAACATTAAGGGCAAGGGAACAACTATTTAGTCGGCTTGGCGTCTTATCAACTTTCATAGGTGGTTGTCTCCGAAGATTGCTCGCAGTTCGCTTTCCGCTTCCCCTGCGGCGGCTGCCCGCTCAAGATCGACCTTCTCCTTGTCACTCTTCTTCATGAAGTCCCCCAACCATTGACCTACGCTCACAGACTGCTCTGCGGGCAGTAGTGCCCACTCACTCCAAACTCGGTTTTCATGGCAGTGCAGAACATCAACACGCGTCTACGGTCACAAGCAACCGGCCCTAGTTGAGGGCTAGGGATATCAGGAAAGTTGGTTTTCCGGGGCAAACGCAGAGCCGCAGTTGTCGTCGAGTGCCCGTACCTTACGCTCGTGGCGTGGTTAAAAAGCGGTCCCAAGCCTCGCGCACGGTACGGGTGTGGCGACTTGTAGTCGTTGCCACTACTACTTTTCTAATATTGGGCTGGTTGATTCTTTCTCTTCGGCAGGATGACCCCTCCACTATTTCTGAGGTGCCCACCACAACGGCGGAGTCAGTTCCAGCTCTTGCACCATTGGGAACTCCTGCCAGTAATGAGTTTGTGTGGCTGGTGACGAAGGTGGTAGACGGGGATACAATTTGGGTTGAAGGTAAGGGCGACCGTGTGAAAGTACGCCTGATCGGAGTGGATACACCCGAAACCGTGCACCCAACAAAAGGTGTGGAATGCTTCGGCCCGGAATCATCCGATTTCGCGAAAGACACTCTCGAAGGAACTCAGGTAGCAATAGTTACAGATACCACTCAAGGAAAAGTGGACAAGTACGGGCGCACCCTCGCCCACGTTTTCTTACCCGACGGGCAGTTATTTCAAGAAATTCTCATCCTCGGCGGATACGCCTACGAGTACACCTTTGACCAGCCATACAAGTATCGAGACCGTCTTATCAAAGCCCAAGAACAAGCACAGCGCTCCGGCGCCGGACTGTGGTCCGCATGCCATAGTTAGTGATGTTGCATAACAGTAGGCATCCAAACCGTTCAAGTCCTGGAATGTCCCGACTCGACTCCTAGTTCCTAGAAGCCGACCCGCAACAACCGCCACTTCTCGAAATTTTCCAGGCTATCAAGGCTCTGGGACGTCCGTAGGCCAACCAACCGCCTATCGCTGGTCTACTTGCACGCACGCGCAGTAGTAGTAGCCACTGCTACATAAATGACGTCACACCTCGAGGTAGCCGAGCTATCTTCGCGCACCAAAAAATCTTTCGGGGAAAAAGCTTTTTCGCAATAAAAAGGCCAAGGTGGCGGCTGGGTTCGGGACATTTAGTCGTGGGAGAAAAGTGTTCAGGCAGTGGGCACACATCCATCGATGACTCCCCCGCATGGCGCAGAATCTCGACTTGGGCGGATACTTGCAGGAGTACACAGTGCATTGCTCCTAGGCGCCTCATATGGGTATGTCCGCGAAACCCAAACCGGGGCGCTTCCCACGCGTTTTAAGGCTGTTTTCGGCTCGCGGGTTCGCACGAAATTTGCGGCTACTTATTGCGCCGCATCATGTGGTGTCTGAGTGAAGCGAGTTCGTCTTCGTTTGGCATTGATGCCGATTTTTGTATGTTGCACAAAAGATGCGACGCTTTGACGTTGCTCATAGTGTGGGTACCACCTCCTACTATCGGGATGACATGGTCCAAGGACGCGGCTTGCAACGGGGTCTCGGGGTGTCGGCTGATCGGTTTACTGCAAATGTGGCATTGCCATTTATCTCTTTCAAAGACATCACTTCGTTTAATGCTCGGGCTTGCTTGTGACGCGAGTTTGCGGAGCCTGCGTGCGTTGTTGGCCGGCATGGGTCCGCATTCGCGTGAGCAGAACTCTTGGTCTTCAAGCCGAGACGCGAAAAGCACGCCGCAGCTTTTGCAGAAAGGGAAGAATACGGGCATGAACCGGTACCAGCCTTCTTGATGACCAATGTAGTAGCGGTTGGTACATGATGCCTCAAGCGCTGTCTCCCATGTTGCTTGTGATTCTTCACGTTCACGCTCAACTGATGCGGGTTCCATCAGCCTCGCCAATATGTCCATGGTTGGTAGCGGTGTCGGGTTTTTTGGAGGTTTGCACACAAAATCGTAGATATTGTTGGGGGTGAGACGACGGTTTATTTTCCCACACATCACGCATCCACCGTGCACATATTTCGTTGGGTTTACTGGTTTGCGTGAGGGTGGCGCCCACGGCGTGAACCAGTCAGGTGTCCATTCGGTTTCACATTCCATATTAGCGCAAATAACAGTTCCCCAGTCGTCACCAAAATCTGCAGGTTCAGGCATGTCACATTCGGCGCAACGCAAATGTTCAATCCACGCCCAAAGTATTTCTTCGGCGACAGCGTCACCGTCAAACTCAAACCACTTGCGTGGGAGCGGCCCGATCTTCTGCGCGAGTTGCATTGTTACATCATGCAGTTTCTTGAAACTTTGAGATAACGAATCCTCACCCCACACCGGATCCCCCGCTGGTTCACCAAGAGTAGCTTTGTTTTTACGAAACCAGTTACGTTGCTTCTGCACCCAACGCGGCAAGTCATTCCACGTTGCGGCTTCCCTAGGATGATCAACCATGTACACATACCCCCAAACAAAACCCGAACCTGATTAACAATATCAAGGTTCTGCAGTAGCCATCATCAGCTCACGTTTCACAAAGCAGATCCCAAGTTTAAGAGTCTCTCTAATCCAAACCCCAAGTGTCAACCAAACCGGGGGCAGTCCCAAACTCGTGAAAACACCGGAAAGTGCGACTGGACCCATCAGAAGCAGCACGAGGGATGGCAAACATCCTTCCAGCATCATCTTCGCGCAGTGAAAAATCTTTCGGGGGAAAAGCTTGTAAAGAAAAAGGGTGGGTGACTCCCGCGGGTGAGGGTAAACTCATTGCTGTGACCGTTGACGATCAAGACCTCGTCAAATCAATCTTTGAATCATGCCGGGAACTCAGCCGGCGAACAGGGCGACACATCAGCCCCGACGGGCACCTCGTCGGAAGCCTCGGTGAAGTGTACGCAGCCGAAAAACTACACCTACAACTACAAACAGCGTCCAACGCTGGATACGACGCACTCGACACACACGGTCGGCGCGTAGAAATCAAAACCACCACGCGAGCTAGCATCAGCCTGTCCACACCCGGCAACACCGCCGAGCGGCTCATCGTCATTCACCTTGATCCCGACACCGGCACACCCACCATCGTGTACGACGGGGAAGCTGCACCCGCCTGGGAACTAGCCGGCGCACCACAAAAAAACGGGCAAAGAAAAATCACCCTCACAACCCTTACCGCAACGAAAAAATGACTCAGTCCCACCCACCGCACCTCACACAGACTAAGACTCAAGGCCATATGGTCCAACCCCTTCGTTTTCGCGCCGCAACTCATCCAACGTACGCCCCTGATACAGCCAATACGCTG
>Ga0105051_10005657_pt1 | contig 13838 bp, 7 predicted proteins | sample FRY02_FD_78383 | JGI IMG/M metagenome (GOLD analysis project Ga0105051, IMG submission 78383) | Freshwater microbial communities from Lake Fryxell liftoff mats and glacier meltwater in Antarctica - FRY-02 (megahit assembly) | ecosystem: Environmental > Aquatic > Freshwater > Ice > Glacier... | reverse complement strand
CCCTCAATCCCTCAATCCCTCAATCCCTCAATCCCTCAATCCCTCAATCCCTCAATCCCTCAACCCCTCAACCCCTTCTTCCCTCAATCCCTCAACCCCTTCTCCCATGAACCGCCGCCATCTCCTCTCCCTTACCGCCGTCGGCTCGACCGCGGCACTTCTCCCCCGCTCCGTCGCTGCCGCCTCCGCCGTGAAACTGGAAAAGGGCGCCACGATCCTTTTCCAGGGCGACTCCATCACCGACGCCGGCCGGGACCGCAAGACCGAGGGCAGCGCGAACAACCCCTCGATGCTCGGACGCGGTTACCCCTTTCACCTCGCCGGCCAGCTCCTCGCCGATCACGCGGCGCTCGGGCTCAGCATTTACAATCGCGGGATCTCCGGTAACAAGGTTCCCGACCTCGAGGCCCGCTGGCAGCAGGATTGCCTCGATCTGAAGCCCGCCGTTCTCAGCATCCTCATCGGCGTGAATGACCTCTGGCACAAGCTCAACGGCAAATACGACGGCACGCCCGAAGTCTATCGCGACGGATTCACCGCCCTGATCGGGCGCACCAAAACGGCCCTGCCCGATGTCACTCTCGTCATCTGCGAGCCCTTCGTCCTGCGCTGCGGCGCGGTCAACGACACCTGGTTCCCTGAGTTCGAGACCCGCCGCGCCTTTGCTGCTGATGTCGCCAAAGCGGCCGGCGCGATCTGGGTTCCCTTTCAGGAGAGATTCGACGAGGCCGTCAAAGCCGGGACCGAACCCGCCTACTGGGCCGCCGACGGAGTCCACCCTAGTCAAGCCGGACACGGTCTGATGGCAAAAGTCTGGCGCGAAGCGGTCGGGATTTGAGGCGGCGCTTCCGTTACTTTTTCTTCTTTCTGGCAGCTTTCGCCTTCACGAGGGCCGAAGCGGCGCGGCCGTCAAAAGCGGTCGCAGTTACGGTGACGTTTGTTTTCTTTTTGCGGAGCTTTCTCACCACAAAGTTCCATCTCGACACGCTGCCTCGGGCTGACTTGATCCCTTTTTGTCCGGCGACTTTGTAAGATACCGAGCTGGCCCCGGCCGAGGTGCCCCTGATTTTGGCGCTGGTTCTTTTCGCGGTGACGGATGCCGGGGCGGTGATGCTTACGGGATCGGACCAGCGTTTGATATGACCGATATTGTTATATTCGGTAATGAAAAGACTGCCTTCGCGACCAACCGCGATCTGCGAGGGATTCGGCGTTGCCCGCGACGAGTGTGGATAGAGAACGTCAGAGTCGAAGTCCGCTTGCCCGAGAACGATATCGGCAGCGCCCCCATTCGCCTTTGCGGAGGCCTTCAGGAACCCGAGAACGCGATGATTTAGAAAATCACTCACCCAAAGAGTGCCGTCAGGAGCGACCGTCACAAAATAGGGTAGATTCATCGAATTCGCCGATACGGTAACAAGCGCTGACGAGTCAAAGTCAGGCTGACCGAGGACCTTGTCCGCTAATCCTCCATTCGGCTTGGCTGACGGTTCTTCAAAAAATAGCACTCGATGACTGACCGGATCTGCCACCCATAAATTGTCGTCCGCATCAACCGCCAAACCCAAGAGTTCGATGGAAAACTGGCCCGCACCGACTCCTGATTCAAAGACGTTGGCCACGGCCTCGCCGAGATACCCTGACGCTTCCGCGTCAAATGCCAACCCGGCCGCTTCATCAAACCGGAGCACCCGGGGGATCACCGAATCCGACACCCAGAGACGTCCCTGACTGTCCACGGAAACGCCGGTCGGCGCACTGAATCCGCTATCCGCGATGAGATTGTCGGCGGGAGCGGCCGAGGTAAAATCAGGCTGACCGATGACGGCGTCAGCAGTTGCTGTAAACGAATCTTTCGAGGAAGCATTGTCGAACCTCAGGACTCGGGAGTTCCCGTTATCGGCGACCCACAAGCGTCCCGCGCTGTCGAAACAGATATTGGAAGGTTCATCAAACGAATTGTTCGTCGGATTCCCAATTCCATTTCCGCGATTGGGACTGTCGGAGGAAAAATCGGCCTGCCCGAAGACGGCCTCGGCCTCGGCGAAGGACTCGTAGGCGGCGATGGAGGAGAAGCGGAGGATGCGGTGATTCAGCGTGTCGGAAACAAATACTTTTCCGGTAGTCGGATCGATCGCCACGCCGTCGGGACCGTCCATCGAAAAGGCCGATGTGGGATCATATTCGAAAATTGCGTCCATCGTCGGTTGCCCAAGGATACTCACGGCCGCATCATTGGTTTTCGGACGGGCAGTAGCCAGCGTAGAAATGGCGGTCAGAAGGAAAACTATTCGAAAACAATTCATAAGGGAAAGAAGGACGATGCTTCAGATTCTACTCCACCATTCCTGCCCGAAAAGTGAAATCCGCCCCGGAACCTGAGCGAAACAGCGGCAACCAATCCTCTTCACTCTTTGCCTCAAGGGGGTTGAGTTGTGACGGGGTGCGCCTACATTCGCGATCTTTCTTCCCCTCCATGGCCAATCCCTCGAATCAGAACGACGCGGTCCTTTCCGCCTCCGAACTCCACCTTTCCTTCGGGAACCAGGCCGTCCTCGATGCGGCCACGCTCGCCGTCTACTCGGGGGAAAAGGTCGGTCTCGTCGGGCGGAACGGCTGCGGGAAATCGAGCTTTCTCCGCATCGTCGCGGGTGAGGAAAATGCGGACGCGGGAACGGTCTCGCGCAAGCAGGGCCTCATCATCGGCTACCTGCCGCAGGAGTTCCAGCTCGACGAGGACGCCACCGTGGAGGCGAACATCCGCAACGGCGCGGCCGAGCTCATCGCGATGATTGACCGCTATGAAAATGGTCACGACGAACTCAGCCACGCCGAGACCGACCGGCTCCTCGCCGGGATCGAGCACGGGGACGGGTGGAACCTCGAGAACCGCATTGACACCCTCATGCGCGAGCTGGCCGCGCCCCCGGCGGATCGCATCGTCAGGGAACTCTCGGGCGGAGAAAAACGTCGCGTCGGTCTCTGCCGCGCCCTCCTCGCCCAGCCCGATCTCCTCATCCTCGACGAACCGACCAACCACCTCGACGCCGGGGCGATCGCCTGGCTCGAGGGCTACCTCGCTGAATCGAAAAGCGCCTGTCTTTTTGTCACCCACGACCGCTACTTCCTCGACCGTATCGCCACCCGCATCGTCGAACTCGCCGACGGGCGTTTCTTTTCCCACGACGGCAACTACAGCGACTACCTCATCGCAAAAGAGGAGCGACAGGAGCGCGACCACGCCGTGGAGCACAAGCGCCAGCGTTTTCTCAGCCGCGAGATCGAGTGGGTCCGTGCCGGAGTCAAGGCTCGCGGGACGAAGCAGCGCAGCCGAATCGATAACTTTTACGCCGTGAAGGCCCAGAAAGCGCCCGATAAAGATCTCGACATGGAGCTCGTCATCCCCCCGTCGCCGAAGCTCTCGAACGTGGTCGTCGATCTCAAGGAAGTCGGCTTTTTCTACGATCGTGAGCCGCTCTTCCTCGGGATCGACCTCGACTTCAAAGCCGGGGAATGCGTCGGCATCGTCGGTCCCAACGGAGCCGGCAAGACGACCCTGCTGCGCATCATCCTCGGCACCCTCGAGCCGACCACCGGCACCCGCCGCATGGGCAAACGGACCGAGTTCAACTACGTCGACCAGACCCGCCTCGAGCTGAATGAGGACAACAGCGTCCTCGAAGAAGTCTCGCAGGGGCTCGACTCGGTGAAGTTCGGCGAGGAGTCCATCTCGGTGCGCTCGTATCTCGCCCGCTTCCTCTTCAGCAACGACCGCATCAACGATCGCGTCGGCAATCTCTCGGGCGGGGAGAAAAACCGCGTCCTCCTTGCGAAGATCCTGCGTCGCGGCGGCAACTTCCTCGTCCTCGATGAGCCGACCAACGACCTCGACCTCCAGACCCTGCGGGTGCTCGAAGAGGCACTCATCAACTTCGGCGGCACCGCCCTCGTCGTGAGCCACGACCGCTGGTTCCTCGACCGCGTCTGCGACCGTGTCATCGTCTTCGACGGCAAGGGCGACATCTCGATCAACGAGGGCAACTACTCCTACTACCTCGAAAAGCGCCGCGCCCTCGACGCCGCCGCCGCTGCCGCCGCGAAGCTGAAGCCGGTAAAGAAGGTCATCGTCACGTCCGCCCCCGCCGCCGGGAAGCCCCGCAAACTGAAGTGGAAAGAAGAGCGCGAACTCGAGACGATGGAGGACACGATCCACGCCGCCGAAGCCGAAGTGGCGGGGATCGAGGAAAAGCTCAATGACCCGTCCTTCTTCATCGAGAACTCCGGCGCCGCGCCCGGCATGATCAAAGACCTCGAGTCAAAAAAGGCCGCCATCGCCGCCCTCTATACCCGATGGGAAGAACTCGACGCGGTGCGGGCGGCCTCGGCGGAAGCGTGACGCCGCTGCCTTCGACCGAACTTGGACTGCCCCGAGGGGCATGATCCAGGGCTTACGCATGAGCAGAAGGAGAAAAGATACAAATTCTTTACATTTTAACTATTGGTTAGTGTTAGATTTGGAATGGGTTCACTTCCCCCGTCTCCCATTGCCGCCCCGACAGGCCAACAAAGGGAACCACGAATGGAACGAAATTCACGAATGGAGATTGGTAGGGCGAACCGTCCCGGTGAGCCGATTGGGTTTACGGACCCCGGACGGCTGGAGCCCCCAACCTCGCGCCCGCGCCCGACAGCCCTTGATAAGGTAGCGGAGCCCGGCCCGAGCGAAGGATTGCGCTTGGTCGTAACCTCGGGAGACGAGGAGCGGAAGGCGGCGGGAATCGTTTCGCTATTCCAGGGCGCCCGGATCACCGGTCCGCCAGGTGTGGAGTCCGGTCATCACGCCGAAGGAGTCGTTGAGGTGCCGCAGCGGGTAGGTGGCCGGTTCCACTGGTGGGCGAGCTGATTGCGGGGGAAGTTGCGGTAGGTGCGTGTTAGGGTAATGTTAGATTTGGAATTGGTTCCCTGACCCCGTCTCCACGAAGGGCTTTTGAGAAGCGATCTAAATTCACTTCAAGCCGCTTTTCGCGTCGTTAGCCACGCGACCACGTCGGCCGCTTCCTGCGTCGTGAGGAAATCGAGGAGGCCACCCGGCATGGCGGAAAGCGGCTGAGGACGGGACGATTTTACTTCGGGAGCGGTGATGGAGCGCACCATTCCCGGACCGGACTGCAAGGTCAGTTTTTCATCAGTTCGCTCGAGGAGAAATCCGGAAAGGATTTCGCCTCCCGTCGTTTCGACTGTCCAGAGCTGGAATTCGGGGACGATCACTTTTGAGGGATCGATCAGGCTCTCAAGAAGCTTTCCTGGATCGAGCCGACTGCCGACTTCACTGAGGTCGGGGCCGAAGTCGAGCCCGTCATTGCCGAGGCGATGACAGGCAAAGCAGGCACCCAGTTTTCCCGCCGGGGAGAGAAGCCGTGAACCATTTTCGGGATCGCCGGTGAGCTTCAGAATCGAGGAGGGATCGTGTCTTCGCGGAAGCGGGCGCTCGGCGACCGGACGGAACCGCTCAAAGAGAGCGCGGATTTCCGGCTGCGGGGAGGCAAGGCCCGCAGTGATAGAGCTGGCGCGATCACCCTCTGCCAGCGTGTCGGAAGCGGCGGCGTGGGCGAGACGCATTGCGGAGGAAGTGTCTGCGAGCAAAGCGGGAGTAAAGGTCGTGACAGGCTCGCTCTCGATTGCCGCTTCGCGGGGAAGACTCGCGACCCATTCCCAGAGCAGGGCGACACCTTTTTCATCAATCTCACGGGAGCCGAGCGGAGGCATGTGGCCGCTGCCGACTGTGGAGACACGATAGTTCAGAACGGAGCGCGAAGGCTCGCCCGGAACAATGGCCCTCGCCTCAGTCAGGCCGAAATTCCCGCGTGTCGGGTTCTGCCAGAGCAAAGCAGCATCGGAAAGGGTGCGGTCAAAGTTCACCTCGAGAGGCGCGCTCCCGCCGCCGTGACGCCGGTGGCAATGGGCGCAGTTCGCATGTAGCCACGAACGGGCGCGTGTCTCGACCGAGCCCGGGCCGCGACTGGAAATGAGTTTTCCTCCTGCATCACGCTCGAAGTAGCTGGCGTTGGTCATCCCCAGGGCTACCGCCGCTTCGCGGGCGGGATGACCGGGAAAGGCGGGAAATTCCGCGAGCTGGGCCGGCTGGAAACCCGCGACAAATTCATTCCACATGTTGTGACAGCGCATGCACTCGGCGCGGCTGTGGATGCGGTAGCGGGTGCCGCCTTTCCATCCGGCTTCGGGCACGTCGAACTCCTCACCGGCGGCATCGGCGAGGGTAGCTTCGCTCCCGGCTGCGTTCCAGCGATAGGCGTAGGCATTCCAGGTTTCCCCATCGTAGTGGAGCACCTGGGTCTCGACAGGTCGCTCGCCTAGCCGAATCGTTTTGGCAAGCACGGCATCCGCAGGCCAGGTCACAGTGGCCCGGCGATTTGCGATGGTGGTGGCAATGGAAGTGGTATTCGGAAGAGCGAGATAGCGGGTTGCGTCGGCACCATCCTGCCACATCGGTTCCTGAATGCGGTATTCGTAGACACCATCGTGGGGGACACGGGCGGCGAGGTCGCTGAAAAGACCGGTCTCGCTGAGGAGCCGCGGGAAATCCGAGAGCTGCCCGGCTTTCGGATTCGCGACGAGCCGGTGCATCGTCGCGGGATCGCCGTAGTGGAGGTAATACAGTTCGCCGTCGGATCCCACGCCGAAGGTCGAGATCCTGTGCGGGGTGTCGGCGATTTCCTGATGTCGTGTGAGGCGCTCGCCGTCGTGCCATAGCGCCCAGATCTTCCCGGTCTCGTAGTCGCCGTAGACATAGGCACCTGCGAGTTCGGGGAGCCGTTTCCCGTGATAAACAAAGCCGCCCGTGATCGACGCCGCTTCGGAATGCGGATGCGCCGCAACCGGGGCGATGATAGGAGCGAGATCGCTGGCGGTCCCGGGTTTGATCGGCTGGCTCGCCTCCACCGCGCTCCAGCCGTGATTCGTTCCTCTGCCGACGAGGTGAATCATTTCCCATAGTTCCCAGCCGACGTCGCCGACCCAGAGACGTCCCCTTTCGTCAAAACTCATTTTCCAGGGGTTGCGAAATCCGAAGGACCAGACCTCGGGCCGGACATTCTCTCTGCCGACGTAGGGATTGTCAGCCGGGATGCGATATTTCAAGCCTTCATCGGCTCCGTCGATATCAATTCGCAAAATGGCAGAGAGGAGGTCGCTGTTGTCCTGTCCCGTGTTGAGAATGTCGGGCGGCGACGGTGCGGTGGCATCGCCGGTGGAGAGATAAAGCATGCCGTCGGGACCGAACTGGAGATTCGCCCCGTTGTGCCCGCCGGAGACCCAGGTGAGCAGGACTTCTTCACTCTCCAGCTCGACCTTCGGTGGATCGGCCCCGGTGAAGGTGAAGGTAAAACGGGAAAGCTTCGATCCGTCCGCGATTTCGTTCCCTATCGTGTAGGTCACAAAGACCTGCCGGTTTTTGCGCCAGTCGGGATGAAAGGCAAGCCCGTAGGCATTGCTGAGATCGGGGTGGAGCACCTTGAGATCGAGGAACAGATCCGTCTGCCCCTTGCCGTCAGGTGTTTCGGAAAAGGAGAGGATCTTTCCACCGCGCCCGACCACATAAAAACGCCCGTCGTGCGAGAGCAGTTCAAGTCCCTGATTAAAAGCGATTTCCGTGAAGACCGGCTCAGCGAGATACGGCGTACCCGGATCGGGTGATCCGGAAAGGCGCGACGCGGTCCATGGGAGACGCTCGAATTCCTCTGAGAAAACCGGTAACCCGAAAACGACAAGGATGAAAATGATCGCTAAGTTTCGCATGAAGAGAGGGAGCATCAAATCGACGACTCTTTCGGCTTAATAAAAAGTACCTCGCCACGCTCGATCCATCCTTTCCGTAAGTCCATGCGGAACCAGCCCTCGCTGTTCTTCGGATGAAACCGCACCGGCGAACGCGGGCCGAATTCGGTGAGATCATATTCCTTCCACGTTTTCCCGAGATCGGGTGAATAGGCAATGCCGGTCTTGAGGGTCGAGGCGGGGGCGCAGTGCCCCGCAATAATGACGCCGTCTTCGATGAGCATATTGGCCATTTCAAACTCGGCGTCGAACAGCATGGTGTGTTTGGCAGGGTCGGTGAAATCCGCCGGATCGCAGCGGAAGATGCCGCGGTCGTGTTTCTGGTTCTCGAACTTCGGACCGTTCGCGTCCGCCGCCCAGTAGAGCTGCCCGTCGACGAAGTTGATGCCGCCTGACTTGTAGCGCGAATTCGAATTCACCGAGATGAGCACGTTCCAGTCCCAGGCGTCGGTCTTCGCGTCGTAGGTGCCCCGCAGCCAGTGGCATTCGTTGCCGTGGCCGCGAAAGATGTCGCCGGTGCAGGCATAGAAGGCGCGTTCGTCAGGATGATAGACGACCGCATGAAGGTGGCGGCAGATGATGTCATTGTCAGGGTTGCCGAGGTAGTTCTCGGGGTCGGCGTCTTTCTCCTGGAACTTGGGATTGCGGCCGAAGGCGTAGGCGAGCTTTACGGTTTCACCTCCGTCGGTCGAGTAGTAGATATTCACCGGGACGGCACCACCGAGGACGTTGCAGTAGTTTCCCCAGACGAGCATCTCCGAGCCATCAATGTCCCAGGTGTGGACGCCGTCGAGCGAATGAAAATACCAGCCTGGTTGATCGGGATCCTTCGGCGTGTGCGGCCGATAGTCGCTCCCGTCGGGATTTTTGACGATGATCTCGCGGTGCGTCGCGAGATTGTCAGTGCTCAGGAACAATTTCTCGCGCGTCGCGAAGAGGACGTTTCCGTTTTTCAGGAGACAGCTGAAGGTGATGTTCTCCGCTTCCGGAAACGCCGCGCTTTTTAGCCAAGTCTTTGCATTATCTTCCGAGAGAAAAATCTTCCCGTCGCCGAATCCGAAAGCCCGGTTGTCCCGCTGCGAATCAATATAAGGGCCGTCCGCCGGGGCGAGGCGGTAATAGAACTGATCTGTCTCGCCGCTCGCTTCCGCATGCAGCCGGATGACCCCGGTGCAAAGCGCACCTCCGGCAGTGGCCGCGAGAGAGGTTCCAAGGAAACGACGACGGGTGAGGGAAAACGGCGGATTCATAAAAGCAGGGGATTGAGGTTCAGCCCTTTGTAGAGCAACCGCAGCCTCCGTAGCAAGCCTCTTGCTCAATTCGGCGCACAGCCGTATCCATCCGCGTGGAAGACAACCGCACATTTGAGGAGGCATTGCATCCCGGCGTGGCGAAGTGGTTCCGGATTCGGAGGGACAGGTTATTTATTTAGCGGCAAATTCTTTAATTTTCATATTTTTCGTGCCTGAAGGATTAAACTGAAAATACTGAACCGGATTATTTACCTGTCCCTTCGAATTATGAATACCTTTGAATCTGCTGGCTGGTCTGTCCCTTTGAAAAGAAGTGGATATTTTCGGCGCCATCGATACGCCGGAGATTTTTTTCACCTATAAACGGATCACCGTTTCACCCGGCGAGACCGCCGAACACATTTTCCCGGATGGATTCGCGGCCCATTGGATTCGTTTGATAAGCGATACGGCGACTACCGCTACCGCCACCTTCATTTACGATTGAGGCGTTTGAAGCGGGGTCACCGCCCGGTTTTTGCCTGTTGGTGCAGCTCGGTCAGGCGGGCTTCGATTTCATCAAAGCGGAAAACATCCTGCGATCCCGGGCGCGGATACCAGGTCTCAAAACGCCCGTGCTCGGCTTCGCGAAGAATTTCGCGGGCTCCCAGAAAAGCGGTGTAAGCGTCGTCCAAATGCTGCGCTCGTTCATCGGGGTGAGCGATCCGATCGAGGGCTCGTGCGAGCGCGTGCAGCGATTCATTGATTCGCAACATGAAGTGCGCCTGAACTCGCAAGTTGTCGTTAAAAAACAGTCGACGATTCGGGGGGATAGCGCCCATCAACGCGTCCGCGCGGGAGGAGGTTTTTCTCAGTTTGCCGATCGATTGGCCGGTGCCGGCGATGATTGCATCGAGGGTATTGGTCGCATTTGTATGTTCGGGGTGAATACGATAAAAATCCGCATTTGAAAACGGCTCCCGAGTATGCCGGTTGTTTTCGAGATGCGTCAGGATGTCCCGAATTGCCCGGGAGTAGCGGAGATCGTGAAAAAAGAACTGTCGCTCGAAACCCTCAATGTCCGGCGGTCTTTGTTCCCAGTAGGACTGGAAAAAATCCCGGTAAAGCTGCGCTATCTCAGTCGCATGAGTCGGGCCGAAATATTGAGCCGCGAACTCATTCAAAAAAACGTCGGAGTCGAAGGTTTCAAAGTCCCACATAAGGCGCGCATTTGCGGAAAGCTCCATCGCGAACTCGCGGATGTTGCCCGCGTTCACCATGGCGAGAGCAAGGGGTTCGGTTGTCAAGCCGTCGACGATGCGGAAGTTCGCTTCCATCTTCCATGGACCCTCTCCTTGCGCGACATGGGAGCCGGTGGAGGTGAACTGCATGTTGAAATAGAGGCCGATTCGCTGGCGGGGCAAAAGCTTCATTTCGAAGATACCCGCGGGTGGAAAGTGGTCCCGGCGTGCCGCCACCAGATTCCAGATTATGTTTTCACCTTCGGGGAGTTTTAGGAGGCCGGCGAGGAAGAGATCGGACATCTCGTTGTAAAGAGTGACTCGCATGATCGGGTCGTCACCGGCCAGTTCTTCGACCAACGCGACTTGCCCCGCGAGCATCGACTCGATGATCGCGGCTCGGTCGGGATCGCTCGTCGGCGCATCCGGATAGGTTTCCCAAAACGGCACGTCGCGATGCCCGCGGAAGGTCACCGTCCAGATCGTTTCGACACCGTGGGCCAGAACGGTGGAGACGCTGTGCCGCCAGAACTCCATGAGCGCAGCTGTGTTCGCAATTGCGAGCTTCGGTGGCGCCTGTTTACGAATATCGTTCCAGTAGGTGTTCCAACGCGCCTCGGTAATCGCGGTCCCCAGAGGAGAAGTGTGGGTGGACATCACCGCCAGGCCGCGGTCGGTCGCGGCGCGGGCATCACCCGATAATCCGGTTAAGGAGTCGTTCAAGATCGATCCCGGATCCCAGGCGTTTATTTTAAGGCGCAGCATCGTCTCAGCGATCAGTTCCCGGTTGTTGCCGGGCATTTTCCATTGGATCAGGTAATCCTGATCGTTGGGGAACCAAGTGCGCCATTCCACATGGGGCGGCCCGAAAGCCAGATCAGTCGATAGCGGGATTTCAATTTTTTCCCTTTTCTCCACTTCGGTCGATGCCCACACCCAGAGTGGAGGAATGCCTAAAATGTGTTCAGAAAATGAATACACAGCGTAGATGGCGCCGCGCATGTCGGCCCCTTGCAGGACGATGGAATGGCTCTCACCGACTTGCTCTACAAAAACCCGGTGCGCCTCCCGTCCATCGACCCATCGGCGCCGGCCGATTTCAGTTTCAGCGGCGGGGCCGATTACCCGGATTGCCGGTCGCCCCGCCAGGTCGGCTTCATTGTGAACGATCGGGAATTCCATGCCCAATACGTCGCGCAAATCCCGCTGCAGATCCTCGACCGCGCGCAATAGTGGCTTGGGCTCGCCGGCTGAAATATGGATCGGAAGAGGGGATTCGATCGTCAGGACCGGATGGCTTACGCCCTGCGCGGAGGTCACGGTTTTTTCTCCGGCGAGGAGGAGAATCATCAGCGCGACGAGCCCTGCGGCACCGAACGGAATGGAGAAGAAGGGAAATGTTTTCACTACTAGGAATTTGACTGCTAGGAATTTGCTTTTGGCGGGAGGCTCCTGAACAGCCGTTGGGCTAGACCGGAGGGCGGGGAAAAGGGGGTTGCGGAGGAAAAGGGGGCGGAAGAGGTGTTTCAGTGAGGCAATGGGCGGTGTTTCGGTAAGAAAAATCCCCATTCGACGCCTGGTCTTGGCGGGAGTCAGAGGTTTTACGGCAAAATTCATTTGTCGCGTCCATAGCTTTCCAAACCGCTTTGTCCAGAAGTTTTTTGGCAGCTGTTGTTTTTTGAGGCCGATGGGCGGCGTCAGGTGTATTCGAGAACCAGGGTGCGGCCGTCGTCCAAGTGGATTTCAGGTGCTTGGCATGTCGGGCTTACTCCTTCGCCAAGGCTACGGCGCACAAGTTGATCGATGCCGTCGGGATCGGGATTGGAGGGATTCCGGGGACGGTGCTTCATCAACGGTGTAGAAAAGTTGCCGCAAAAAACGCCGTTTGGCGGTGCATTCCTGGACGGTATGTGACACTAGCGAGGCCGGTTTCGACAGGGTTCAAATCAGTCTCGAAGTTCTACCGAGCCTAACAAATCGCACGTTTGTGCCATTCATTGCTTGACTGAGGCTGCGAGCTGAAAAATTTTGTTATGGCCTCTTCGCAACACCCTAATTCACCTGTTTTTGACCGTTTTTTCCAGCCCGCCCGTGAAGCATTCGCGACTTCCGAGGCCCACTACCTCTGTCATCGCATCCCCGACGAAGACTACCTTGCCGCCGGAATCCTTCGCTGTTTGAGCAGCTCACGCACCGGTCGTGACGTTGCTTCGCTACGCTCACCCTTCGGGCAGCCGAAGCGGCTGGCTGTCTCGCTGCGCTCGGCTCTCCAAAACCACGGCGATTTCGGAGCTTTGGACATCTCCGTCGATCACTTTTTCAAAGCCATTCAAAGCAAGCGTCGGCTCAAAAACCTCGCCTCAATCAATGACGGACTCGCCCGATTGATGCGCCTTTCGGCGGACGACCCATTCGCCTCCATTTCCGAGCTCAACGGCTTCGCCATCTACGCGGGTGACGGTCACTACCACTCTGCCGCCGTCCACGACCCGAAACGACTCGACCGCAGCGGTACGATGCGCAAAGAAGCTGCAGGGCACTTCTTCCTCCTGGATTTGCGGACGCATTTTCTTTCTCACCTCACCGGAACAGATCAGAGCGGAACGCGCAAACGCGAACACGACATGCACGCGATGAAGCGTCTCCCCGTCGATGCTCTCCGCGGCGGCCAACCCAAAGGGACGAAAGTGATCCTTGCCTGGGACAAGGCGGGGATCGATTTCAACTGGTGGTATAAAGTAAAACGCTCCTCCGGGCTCTATTTCATCTCACGGGAAAAGGAGAACATGAAGCTGATCCGGAGCGGCAACCGTTCCTTCGATCGCGAAGACCCTCGCAACGCCGGGGTCGTCTCTGACGAATACGTCGGGCCTGGTGGAGGGGCAGGGGCGATGCTCCGACGCATCACCTACATCGATCCGATAGACGGGACGACCTACGTCTACCTCACGACGGAAATGACCCTCCCGCCGGGTATCTTGGCTCTGATTTACAAACAGCGATGGGATGTAGAGAAAACCTTCGATGAACTCAAAAGCAAGCTCGTGGGAAAACAGGCATGGGGAAGCAGCTCGATAGCGAAATCAACCCAGGCGATGTTCCTCTGCCTCACCCACAATCTGATGGTGCTACTGGAAGAAGAGCTCCGGAGGGTGGAGCGGATCGACAATGCACCCGAGCGTAAACGCAAAGCCGAACGAAAGGAGAAGGCGGAGAAAAGCGGGGCGAACTTCGTCGCCACCGCGCTCCAGCGCTTCACCGTGCGGACCTTGAAATTCATCCGCTGGTTGAGGAACTTCGTCTACCGCGAGACTTCGTGGGAGGCCGCGGTGGCAAGGCTACGGCATGTCTACGCGACTTTTTAGGGAGGACTTTTCTACACCGTTGGTAGAGGTGGATCCCGATCTTCGGCCACTTTGAAGCTAATTTAAGCTATGGTGGTGGGCGGTCAGGCAGTGGTATGTGATGGTTAGTGGTGAGTCAAGGTTGAGGTTCCCCGGTATTCGAATTT
>Ga0105051_10005654_pt1 | contig 13844 bp, 4 predicted proteins | sample FRY02_FD_78383 | JGI IMG/M metagenome (GOLD analysis project Ga0105051, IMG submission 78383) | Freshwater microbial communities from Lake Fryxell liftoff mats and glacier meltwater in Antarctica - FRY-02 (megahit assembly) | ecosystem: Environmental > Aquatic > Freshwater > Ice > Glacier... | reverse complement strand
TAACAATATTTATATAAATTCTAATTCATAATCAAACCACAATGGAATTAGCCAATTTCTGTATTGAAGATGGATATGCTGAAGCTATCTTAAGAGGACTTAGAGCATCATTCATAACTGAATCCTAGTACAATCAAATCAAATCTTGTTCTACCCTTTAAGAACTTAAATCAGTAATATATCCTAATATCATTAAATAAACCTAATTACCCATCAATCCTAATCAATCCCCTCATTTTTAAGTACAAGCAACAAAAGCACAAAATTTCAAAGAATGTAGCCAAATTTTCAAGAATTTAGATACAAATCCTAAAAAATATCCAAAATTAAATATCCAAAATTTGGTGTGGGGCAAAATAAACTTTATTTTTTTGAACAAATTAGATTTTTAAAAATTTTAGTTATTGGAAGAGACAGATTATGCAAATCATTTAATTACAGAGTCTAATGATATTTAAATTCCAGTTTTAGTTAACAAACTTAAGAAGAAATTAGCTGAAGAAATGGAATACATTACAGCCTAAACCACTGGAAAATTAAACTCATTCTTACAAGTTATTCAATACAAATATATGATTGATAATGTAAAAAGATATTTAATGATCCAAAGTCTTAATTTTTTTAATTAGGTTGTCAACATGATTGAAGGAATTAAAAACAAAGTCGATGTCGATGAATTAATTGCTTAATCAGACCCTTTAGGATATTTCCCAGAAATGAAAAATATCAAAGTTATCGAAGGGTAAATTTTATACTAGTAATAATAAATATTTTATAGAAACAGCGACGACTTCACTGGTTTATATAGAGATGTCTTAATTGATACCCCAATCGGACCATTCTTCATGAGATTCTTGGAAGAAGCCCTTTAAGTAAATATTATAAATAAAATTTATATCTAAAAAATATTCTCTTTAGAACAGTGAAAGCAAAACTTTGAATGACGTTTAAAACATTTTCAAGGAAATGAAATCTGAATATATTAGAACATCCCTTAAGAAAATGTGGTTAGAAACCTTCTACGATTTCTGTGGAGGGTAAAAATTATTTTTTTATAAAATACTCTAAAATACTCAAAAATACTCAAAATTATTTAATAAAATTAAAAAATTAAATACTAGTATGAATTCTACAACCGCAGAAATGATGAAAGATTTATTAAGTTTCGAAGCCGATTTTAAAACAATCTAGGTCGTTTACAACACTATTGGATAAAAAGATATGAACGCTGCTAAAATTAATGAGACTAGAAAAGATCTTTGTCCAGCTTTAGGATATTTATACCCAGATTGTAAATAAGCCTTGGCTGGATGTAACAATATTGAAGCTTTAAGAGATGTTGTTAAAGGTAAAAATTAATTATAATACTATAAATACATAAATAGGAGTCGATAACTACAGAGACATTATGAGAGACGCCCCAGATCCCAGTAAAAAAGAAGATTTTAACTTTTCATCTGTTACATTGGACGACATTATGTTCAATGACGAATGCAGAAGATACGCTTTAGTAATAAATTTCTATTAAATTAATATTTTTTTGATAGGCTTGGGACTAAGCTGCCCATTATACTGTTTTCTATGCTTATTTGAAATTAAAAGAATAAGAAATCAGAAATATTAAATGGTTAGCTGAAATGATCACCAGAAAACTCCCAAAAAACCATGCAGGATGGAAAAAGATTATTGTACCATTTTCCCACCTTAGAAATGCTCTTTGATTAAAATAAGTTTTAATTTGTCAATTTTTTTTAATAAATTTTTGTGTTTCTATAATTTTTTATTAAATTTTGTAAACTAATTACATTATTTTATTATAATAAATTTATATCGTCATATAAAATATGAACTCTATTTTAAAGCATTCTCACAGCTTTAAAAATATTTTCAAGCCAAATTTATACAAAAATGCAATAAATATTCAACTAAATTATAATTTTTCTAAAAATCCAAGAACTCCAGTAAAAGAGACTCAAGAATAAGCAAAGCTAATATTTGATGAAGACGGAAAAGCAGCAATATTTGACCATGTTAATGGAGAAGTAAGTAATTCTTAACTAAAACCATTAAATATATATAAATCTAGTAACAATTGAGATGGTGGGTAAGAGGATTGACCGCGGTAGTAATTTTAAACACATTTTTAAGTGTATCTGAATATACGAACCCAGTCTTTGGAGGATGGAACGGAGTTTCTTTTACATTATGCACATGTCTTGGAATATCAGCAATGACTTTTCTATCTATTTTTGGAAAAAGGGCAATCCATAAAATAAGTTTGATAAAAAATAGCTAAACAGTAGAAATTCAATTTTTTAACGCGTTTTGGGTAAATTGTTTGAATTGTTTGAAAAATTTAATTTTTATAGCTACCTAAAAAAGAAATCATTCATGTAAGTGAGTTTGCTAATTTTTAGCCTTCTTACATGGGTTTTATGAAAGTTGAATTGACCCAAATAGGAAAATTATGGATAAATATTGATAGGAACAGTTATTAAGGGTAAAAATTCGAATTTTAAAATTTTGATTAGATATAAAGGGGTCGAGGATATTTTATTCGAAGTTTTAAATGGAAAACCCCTTAAAATGCTGAACCCAGTGACTTAGAGGGCTAAACAATATTAGAAAAAAAGGAGCTGAGGAAAATTAATTAATTAAAAAATTGTATCAATATTTAATTCTATAGTCTGTATTTAATCGAATTTTATTTAAAATTTTTTATTTTGGTATTTCTTGTAGATTTTTATCGAAAATATGAAATGCAATTTGATTTTTAATTTATTCCGCCTTTCAGAATTGATCAGATTGAATTTGAAATTTTTCTCTATATTAATAGGATCATATTAGTTCATTAATAATTAATATTTAATTTATTGGAAAATATAATTTTTTCAAATTTCTATTATCAATAATTTATTTTACACAGAATTTTATGAGCTTTTAAGGGTAATTTTAGTTAAGAATCATTAATTTTAAGGAAAATGTCATTTTGGCGGATTTTTTTTAAAACCAAATAAAATAGAATTAAAAAATATAATAATAACACCTAAATAATAGCCTTAAATTATTAATATATTTAATAATAAAGAATCCCAAAATCAAACAACCTAAAATCAGTATAATTTGATTAAGATATAGAAGATTTAATGAATAGAGGATAATTAGTAAGTCCCAGAAACTAGAGGGATACCCATCCCTGCCAATTAGTAGTCTATTTTGACCAAAAATCACCAGATCTCAAATTAGGTAAAAATAACAATAAAATTAAAAAATCATTTAATAGTCTATGACCTTTAAGAAGGAGAAAACTACATAGGAAAAAATTAAGTGAAATGCAATATTGTCCTAAATTTCCCAAGTTCGATTGACGATATCCACGCTAAAATTAATGTCGATTATGTAAGCAATTGGAAGGGTAAAAGGGAAAATTAAGATGATAAAGGAGACGGGAGGGGTCAAATCAAAGATTCATTATTTATTATTTATAATTTTATAATAAATTAAAAATTTCTTAAAATCTTATCAAAATTTATAAAGGATAATGACTATACTATAGAAGATATGGCTAGTAGATATGGAGTTTATAGAGTTTCTTCTGACAGCACAAGGATAAAGCTTAAGCCAAACAGAGCTTACGACTTAGGAATTGGGGAAGAGAAGGAATTTTACCTAAACAAGTATAGATGCGTTTTTAGCAAGAAATAGTACAACCCCCCAACTCCAATCAGATAACCATCTTTACAATAAATAAACAAAAAGTTGAATATTTCAATAGAGGATGATATTGTAGAAGAAGACTCTTAGTTATAATAGTTTAAAAAAATAATTAGAGATGATGACTCTATGTCACTAGAAGTATATCCTGTAAAACATGTGTAAAAGGAAAAAAAAGTTGAAAAAACTAAAAATCAAAAGGAAAAAGCTTCTAGAGAAGAAAAACCAAAAAAAGTAAATAGTTTAACAGACAATACTAAAAGTAATGGAATTTAAGAAGTTAAAACTTTAGGAAAAACTTTCAAAAAGAAGAATGACATAGGAAAAGTTGATCCTTATGGTAACACTTTGGATATGTAAATCAGTATTTAAGCCTAAGAGTCCGAAGAAGAACTTTTTTAGCCAAAATTCTAAAAAAAAGTTATACCCAAAAAAGTAGAAAGATAAGGTTACTTTAAAGAATGCGTGTTAAATGATAAAGTGTCCAAAAATGAACCAACACTTTCTTAATTATTTAGAAAATACGACATAGATCCTCAGAAAGAAGATTAAATGGACATAGAGAAAAATCAAACCTATAAAGCTTTAAACAGTAGAAAAGAAAAATAAGTAGAAAAATACAAGTAAAAAATTGAAGAAAAGGCCAGTAATTTGGATTAAATTGAAGAAGAATCTGGGTCTGACTTTGATATTCAAAACTAAAACGAAGATTTGACTCAACCTGATATATATAAAAGACCAAGGGGAAAAAAATCTATTGCTTAAATTAAAACCAGCTCAAGAAGATCTTCTGTTACCGGAAATAGTGACACTGATTCTAAAAAGAAGGAATTTAAGATTAATGGAAAAAGAAAGGGAAAACAAGCTCAAGATTAATCTGACGAAGATGAGGTATTGTAATAATAAACGGTAAAGAACTAAGTTAAGAATAGTAAATTAACTAGAAAAATTGTGATAAAAAAAGCAGGAAGTAACAAAAAATAATAATAAGCACCAGAAGAATTCTAAAGTTTAAGTTAGTAAATTTTTAGAAGGTTTAAGTAGAATGAAGATGCAAATAAACCCAAAAGAACAAAAAAATAACCAGAAATTGTTAAACTTAATGAAAGTGAAGAATCAGATTTTGCACTGGTTTCTGATGAGGAAGAAATCAAGATCTCCAACAAGAAAAAGAACAAGAAAATTGAGGAAATACCTAAAAAAATCGAAGAAAGGCGTAAAAAAATTGAAGAAATACCTAAAAAAATTGAAGAAAAACCTAAAAAAATTCAATAAAAACCTATATAAATTGAGAAAGTTTAAAAAAAACCTAAAAAAGTCTAGGAAAAACCTTAAAAAATCTAAGAAAAACCTAAAAAAATCCAAAAAAATGAAGAAGTAGTGACCAAACCTTAGCAAAAAGAGTCAAAATTAAAGAGCAAAGTTGAGTAGTAAATAGAAAAAGTGGAACAAGAGATAAAAATGCTGACATCAAAGTAAAAAACAAAGATTTTGTTTAGTGGGAATTGCACTATAACTCCAGATGAGCAGAATATTTTGAAGAGGCTAAATATTTAAATTATTGATAACATTCATGAAGATTTTGATATTTTAGTGACTGACTTGTTTAAAAGGAAAGTAAAGGTATGTTTTTATATTAATTAAGAAGTGATTATTTATTAGACCCTACTTGCCTTAAATAGACAAGCAACAATTGTTAACTAAGCTTGGGTAGACGAAATGATTAGCAAGAGGAAATACATAAATCCATAGGTAAATTTATAATATATGCTTAAATTTACTAATGTTTTTAATATAAAAGGATTTTGCTATCAACGTAGATACTAAAACCTAAGAAAAGCTAAATTTTGATTGGTTTGATACTTTAAAGAAGTCTTAAAACAATATGGATGGCATTTTTAGCAAATTTAAGTTCTATATTCCTACTGATGTACAAATTTCCTTAAAGACCAATTTTTGAATTAATAATAATATTATTTAGGCGGTATTTACAAATATTACAAGGGAAGAAATCAACATTCTAATTTAGACTGCTGGAGGAGATATAATCCAAGAAATTCCAGCCAACCCTAAAAATATCATTACAATTGTCAATGATGACTATAATTAGGTAAAATTTAGAACATTTATAAAATCGGAAAATTTTTAATTTTAAATAAATAAATATTTATACTCACCTTTTTATCTAAAAATCCTGGATTTTAGATCTTAAAAATTATTAGCAGAAATCTGAAAATTTTTTTAATGTAGCTCTTTTAAATATTATAATATATTTTTAGAAGAAAAAAGACTAGTTATAAAAATTGTCACTAAAACTTTATTCGATAGAGGTCATTTTGGGGTCTTGCTTGAGATAAAAAGCAGATTTGAAGACTAACTAAATTATTTGATTTTTATTTAAATTTTTGTTTTATTAAAAATTTGTTATTAGTGTAAATTTTACAAACTTTTTGCTTTTTACCTTTTTTACTAAATAATTCTTTTTAGCTTGCTATACATATTATTAATCTATTTTTTCTAAGCTCTCTCAAGATCCCAAAAATTTCAAATCGGATTAAAATGAATAAAATTTTCCCTAATAACTTAAAAAAATGCTTTAATTTTAATATCCTATCCAATAATTTTAAATTTTAGAAATTTATATCGAAATTTATACAAAATTCCCAATATCTATAAAATTCTTGTAGAAATTTCAGATTAGAATAGTGAACATAAAAAAGCAGGAAATCTAAATTTTCTCTGCAAATATGGTTATTTTCATCTCAAAAATTAAAATTTCTAAATTTTAATGCATTTATTCGTTAAAAAACTCTTGGAATTTCAATTTTAATGTGCAATTTTAACTTTGAATTCAAATTTTATTATATAATATCTATATAAAATCTAGTATATTAGTTAAAGTCTCAATTATCAATTATTTTTTAATGGGAGTAAAGGAATAAAAGAGATTTTATATTTAAATAACAAAAATAAGTATAAATAAAGTAGCGGATAAATATATATAATAGTGTAAAATATTAATTATTTAGGGTCCAATTAGATAATAGCATAAGCTAAATCGTGTTAAGTTCGAAAATTATTAATTGTTCAATTGAATTATTGAAGTAGGTAATTAAGTAGTTAGTAATCAAATTGCTCATTCGACAGAGATGTTGTAGTAGTTTACTTTTCTTCTCAAGTAAAATTCGTTATGCAATGGTTTTTTTAGCTTCAAGTCCAAAGGTCTAGATTTTATGACCCTTAATCTATCAATGCTGATACCATATTTGGTTTGTTTATTGCCGGAATAATCAAAATCGGAGTAGGTTGATGGATAACTTTTAATTTCTGAGCATGATCCAGTTGTGGAAGGAGTATTTTGTTCTGAGCTAGAGTAGAGTTTATTTATTTGAACAGGTGTGAATTAATAATCCTCTTCTTCTTCAACCATTGGTTATGTGTTTAATGATGACATTAAGTTTGATTTTTTTTATCGAATATTATAATTGATTATAAAATAAATTATTATAATGTTAAATGATTTGTCTGGGTATTTATAATACACAGTTTGATTCAAATTTATATTTATATTACTGGTATGTAACTAGTATTATAATTTTACAATACTGTAAATAAATAGTCACGTCCACCTTACTAGAAGTACTCCCCACCTAATTTTGTTTATCTAGATAAATAATATTCTAAAGTTTAATTTTGGTCTTTTCAAAAAAATTAAAAACTTAAAATAAAATTATTAAAATCGTGATTTATCCCAAAATATAAACCTTTTTTTTGTTTTATGGGAAATATGAAAATTTTAAGTAGTTTTAAAAGTTTGATATTAATTACATGTATTGAGCTTTATAAAAGTAGATTTTTATATGTCAATTTCTAAAGGCGGGAAATAATGATGTTAATGTCAATTTAAAAGTTAATTTCTAATGTTATAGAAGAATTATTTTGAATTTTAAAGTATATTTTTAAAATATACGTTTACATTGTGTCTTATTCTTAAAAGAACTACTAGAATCAACTATTGGAATCGAAATTATTACGACTCAAATATGTGTAAATAAATACATGATATATTAGTAAATATTTTCTCTTAACTTTTCTACTTTATCAAATTTCTTACAAAAAGTGGAAAAATTTATAAAATCTTAATTTGAACTTATAATTCTGAAGTTACCCTTAAATAATTTGATATTTTACAAGCCTTAATAAGTAATAATTTTAATTTTTCAACCAAAAATAATCCTATAATTCTTAATTTAAAGATTTAATTGATCATTTTAGGATATATTTTTCATTAGATTGAAAAATCGGGATTTAATATTAGTTTTCAACCCTTTGAATATTTTGGTTGGTTGATGATAAATTTCTTTACTAGAAGTAGATATAATAATAAAAATATTATATAATGAAGGTTTTTAGGTAAAATAAAATCAAATACAAAAATCAAATTGAAACTTACATATTAATAAAACATTGAAAAATTAATTAAATAACTTAAAAATCATATCTAATCAGTTTGACAACAAACGAATTTATTCTTTCGAAAGTTCCATTCCGTATAACTTTTTTAATTTTCTTTGTAGAAAAAATTCATTCTTGTCAAGTTGACTAACTTTAACTTTTAGAGGATTTTCTTTAGCTAATCTAATGGTTTTCTCATTTATAGCGTAGCTAGTCTATCTATTTTGATCAAAATTGGAATATGTCCTTGTTTATTCTTCTATTTAATAGTTTCCTTCCTAATTTGTAGGAATTTCGTTTTGGTTTTAGTTAATTTGTTATAAAATTGAAGCTGTCATTGATTGAATTTTGATAAATTTTGGTAAATTTGGTAAATTGGAGGATAAAAAATTTAATTTTTATAAATATTATATATTATTATAATGAATTACGCATATCGACCATATTTATCGTAATTATTAATTTTATAATACTGAGTAATAATTTCCAGTAATAATTTGGATTTGATTAGATTTAAAATTTAATTAAGCGCTATTTAATAGTACAATATTATATTATACACTAGAAGGCATTTTATAATTAAGAATTTGGCCATTACAATAAATTCTATTAGATAAATTATTTCAATTTATGAAATGCTTAAATTATTCTTGAAATTTGATATTTTAACTTAAATAAAAAATAATTTTAAATTTTTTTTAAAAACGCTCAACTTTGATATGAAGTTTTAAAATGATTTTTAGCAATATACTTAAATAAAAAAACTTTTTAAAGTAAAAATTTGACATTAAAGGTAAAATTAATAAGAATTTTGATGCTTTTATTAAGTTTTGGTTCTAATTTATTTTAAGATTAGTCTAACACTACATTAATAAATTTTAATTTAAATTTAAATAGGAAATATTTAAGTATTTGTTAAAAATATTCGTTTGACACATAAATAATTACTTTTGGGGCAGTCTTTCTCTCTCTCCATCCATCTATAAATCTGAAAAAGAGCTAAATTTCGAAATTTTCGAAATTTTACACAAATAATTCTTAAATTTAAAAATTTTTTGCAAAAAATGTATGCTTCTACCTAAATTTAAATATTACAATTAACATAGACCCATTTTTGTCATTAATTTTTATATTTCCCTGTTAAAATTTAGCTAACAATGGTATTTAATAGTAAATTTAAGCGATAATTAGCTAAAATAATACTCATGAATTTAATTTTTAAACACATAGCACCTCAATATTTTAAATAAATTTTTTGTTTGCATATAAATAATTAGGTAACCTACAATTTTTATTTTTAAATTTATTCAAATAATTTAAAATCTACCAAGAGAATTGTGGCATGAGGTAGAATTATAAGAGTATTTTTGCAAATAATTGACTTTAATTATATTTATATAATTTTTTTCAAATTTATTAGATTAATATAGGTGTATATGTATATCAAAAGAGATATGGGTATTTAAGTAAAAAAATCATCAGTTAATTAACTCAGAGAAATACATAAACTTATTTTACCAAGAAAAATAATATATTATTCTTACTTTTACTTATTATCATTACTAAATATCTTAGACTATTCAATTTATTTCCTCTTTATCCTTATCCCTCAATTTTAGGTTGATTTTTTTGTAAATAGAATTCTTCAAATTTTGATATTAGTAAATCAATATTTGCTCTAGATATTATACAATCAATAATTTAAAATTCGAAAAAGTATAAATTTTTATATATACAATTTGATAAGATATATTCTAACATGGTAACTAATAAATTAAGTTTGGTAAAATGAGATTAGAAATCAAATTAATTCTATTATGCACTATGTTTTTTTTGGTATTTCTCTTTATGTATAATACAATCTAGCCGCCCATAAATTTAAAATTCAAAATAGTATTAAATTCTTATATAAGTTATTTGATGATTTATTTTTATGCAATAAGGTAAGTAACATACCAATTAGCTTTATAAAATATGTGATAAAAAACCGATAATTTCCATTTAGCTACTCTTTATATTCCATTGATACTTTATTTGGTTTACAAGGAAGCCAGTTACATTAAGTTGTGTATTTTTTCCTGAAAGGACCTTTTTACCCCCCGCGCCCTAATAAAAAAAATAACACATTAGATTTTGTCCATTAAGGACCTTTTTACCCTCCCCCCACCTTATCGGGATTAGCATATAACTCAATTTTACTGGCTCTCTAATAAAATGTAATCCATACAGTTAAAAAATTATATTCTCTAAAAAAAAAATATAAGAGTAATTTAAAATTTATTAAAATTTTTTTAGGGGTCGGTGTAATTTCATTGATTTCAGATAAATGAGCTTAATTATAATGAATTTTAGATAATTGAAATCCAAATTCAAATAATTTGACGCTTGATATTTACTAAATTTTCGGGAAAAATTTAAAAAATAAATTTAGAAATTTTTAGAATTTTTTTATTATTATAATATTTTGTTTTTATGAATCTGGGGGTAAGAGGCCAGATTGACCATTAAATCACAATTGTGTGTGTGGTATTATAATTAAAGAAATTAAAAAAAATGAAGAATAATTTCAAAATAATATTAGTAAATAAATTAGAAATAAAATTAATCTATACATTAATTAAAATACTCGATAAAATAATATATTAATTATAATTAAAAAAAATCAGTAATCACTAGGTTTATTCTCATATTAATAATTTTAGCCTAACTTATAATTTTACATTTCTCCATTTTCTTAATTATTTTATTATCTAGCACTAGTACTATTATTATTCGATTGATTAATATTTTCCCAAACATCAAACTTACTAGCATTTAAATTTCCATTCCAATTATTTTATTCTACAGGATAAATCATTTGTTATTGTGACTATGACTATGACTATTATTACCCTTAATATTAATTAAATTATTATTTTTATTTTCTATCTTATGGAGTTTCTATATTTTCTTACTGCTGCTACTGTTGTTATTCAATTTAATCGTTATCATTCTAAAGAATTTATTTATAACTTAATTTATTAAAATTTACCTGTCTTAATTGGAACATTTAATTATTTAATAAACTATTAATCTGACTATTGGTTAATTAAAAGTTTAAACCTCCTTATTAATTTCTTTTAAATTATTGTTACATCATGGAATCTTATCCCATATTCTATTAAAATCCTTAATAGGAATTCTAATTATATGTTCCATTAGCAACTCTTCTCTAAACCTCTAACCAATCTGACATTGGATAAATTGTTTAGTTCTAAACTGGTGTTCTATGCTAAAATTGAAAGTTTATTAAAATTTTATCAGCAGAAAAAAAATGGATATCAAAAGAGGGGGGAGTGGGGCGAATCAATGGATATTAATATTTATAAAATAAAAAATGAAAATTACTTGAAGCCCCCAACTCTCCCCTATCCTTCCCACTAAAAAATAATAATAATTTACGCTATCTAATTAGGAAAGAAATTTAGCGACTCTAATGTTTGTGAGTTTTCCCCTTAAATCATCCATAAAAGATTGAACTTTTTCATTTTAATCAAGAATTTATGTCATTGTATCAGCTAATTGAACTAAAATTCTAAAAAATTGAATTATAGAAAGAATTTATATTTACCCATCATAAGTTTGTTTAATATTTAAAATTTTCTTTTTAACATCAGTAATTTGTTCTGCAGGAAGAATGTCTTTTTAGAAATAATTATTAGAATCATCTCCTTCAGTGCCAAATATGTCCATTTCATTTGTAGCTGTATAAGTCAAAAATCTTTAATGATATGGCATCATAATCTAAACTATTTGATCAAAGAAACTCCTAATTGCTTAATTCCTAGTCTATCCAGCTGCTCCAAGTCTTAACTAAAAATTTAATTATTTAAATTAATATTAATTTTTTTATTTACTCTCAAAGAGTCCATAATGCATAATAGTTCAACTTCGTCATTTTCTACCAAAGCCTTATTCAATTTGTCCATCAAAACTCTTCTTTCTTATAAAAGTCTTGTCAACTAATTTTTAAAATTATAATTTGAAAATAGGGTGGGGGATTTTTAAGTTAATTATAATCCCATCCCAGCCTCAAGCCTTTTAATCCCTATACTCCTAAATATAAGATAAAATGAATTACGGTTTCAGATTGGAAATTTTATTTAAATTTTTTCTCAAGTTCATTATTTTTAGCTTTTTCTTCTTCTAATTCCTTTTAAAATTATTCTACCTAAATTAATGTATAATTATTATTTATTTTATGATTTACCTTTGTTTCTAACAATTAAATATAAATCTTCTTTCTTTTTCTTGTGTTTCTGGCTGAGATTCTTGTTTTGATGACTTTTTCGTCAACATCTTCTATAAATAATTTTTAAATTATTTTAAAATATACCCTATTTAGAGATTTCATCACTAAGAGCACCTGATGGGTTAAGTAAATCATCCATATTATTCTAATTATCTTAAAGTTCCTTAATTTTGTCCACATAGGTATAATTTTATCTTGATTTTCTAGATGGCATTAAGCTATTGGTATTTATAGTGCTATTTTCTATCTTAATTTTCTTGATTTTTTTAGACTCTAGTTAAGATAAATTAGTCTTTTATTAAGAAAAATAAAAGGGCCCCCTATAATTTATATTCAAAATACCCCTTTTTAAAAAATTAATTTTACTTGTGTTCATGCCGAGATTATCTAAGTCATACTTTTAATCATTGGATGTGTCTGAATTGTCTAAAGATAGATAAGGGTAAGAAGAAATAATTTAAAATTCTAAATTTATAATTCTGATGACGATTCATTTATAGGGGGCTTTGGGAATTTTACCATCATTCATACCATAGTTTTATCCCTACAAGGAATTACAGTATTAATTGTCCATATTATATAAGTGTTCTGTTGAGTTTTCGAATCTGAAATAATCCAGCTTATATTAATTTTATAATATAATTAATTTGTTTTTATATATTTAATGTGACTTCCACAAAGTAATGCTTAAATATATATAAATTTGCATTTAATTATATTATAGATGATGTATATTTAAATATACTTAAACTATTTCATGGTGGGGGTCAAATTATTGTATACTTCTATAAATAATTATGTTTTTTACCATAAATAAATATTTAAAGGTTATAATTAAAAATATAACTTTTGAAATAATAATTTATTGCCTTTTTAAAAATTAATCACCTTAATTTTTAATTTTTTATAATCAAATAACTAACAAATACCTAAAAATTCAAAATATCACCCTTAAATTATATAACCTTGTCTTAAACCATTTAAAGTATTAAGGAATTACCATTAATTTTCTTTATCATTTTAAATTTACAATGTTCAAATTCATTAGTTAAAGCTTTAAAATCCCATATATCCTCATTTGTCCATGTCGAAATTGATTTGTAAAATAATTTTTAATTAATTTCAAAGTTTTATGGTAATTTTTATCTAGATCGGATTATTGAGGAAGATGGAATTATGAGTTTTGAAGCAATTAAAATAAGAAATTTTAGCTGAATTCTTGAGGGCAACATTAAATATATGCATACAATAGAAAATACAGAAAAAATTTTAAAAAAAGAGATTAATGATTATACTTTTTCTTTTTATTTAGATTATTGAAAAAAATATGGGGGCCCTTTACTCACTTATAGTGGTGGGCAATTTGTATTTTAGATTTATTTTT
>Ga0105051_10005650_pt1 | contig 13858 bp, 8 predicted proteins | sample FRY02_FD_78383 | JGI IMG/M metagenome (GOLD analysis project Ga0105051, IMG submission 78383) | Freshwater microbial communities from Lake Fryxell liftoff mats and glacier meltwater in Antarctica - FRY-02 (megahit assembly) | ecosystem: Environmental > Aquatic > Freshwater > Ice > Glacier... | reverse complement strand
TGGGAAAAATCATGCGGAAAGCATCCAACACAAAAACCATTAGCCATTTTAACTCGCTTGATTTTAGCATCTACTAAACCCGGCGCTTGGATTTTAGATCCGTTTGCCGGAAGTTCCACCACAGGTATAGCCGCCAACCTAGCTAACAGAAGATATTTGGGGATAGATATGGAAGCCGAATTTCTCGAAATCAGTAAAAACAGAAAACTGGAAATAGAAAATCCCAAAATTGCAGAAACCTACAAACAAAAGATTAATGGGTTTGAAAACAAAAAGCAATTAGAACTGTATTTATTAGAAGAACCAAAACCAAAAGTAAGAGTGGTTCTTGGTTACATAAGAAGTAAAGATTTGGCAAATCTTAAAACACTTAACACTTTTTATTTTCATTCATCAGACAAACAAAATAATCTTTTAGAGTTTCCTTATGACTTATACAATGCTAAAAAATTAGTAATTTATTCAGGTGGACGTGCAAAGCCATTTCATTTAACATCTTATTTTGGCGAAATACAATCCATAACTCAAAAACATAAGTCAAAAATAAAAGGGAAAGAGAAATCAGAAACCAAATATTATTTTGAGGTTAAACTCAAAGAAAACTTTTCAGAAGACATATCCATTGAAAACAATCCAAATATTAAAAAATGGATTAAAGAATATTCAACAGAATACGAATTGAAAGAAGTAAACTATCTTCCTATATTAACGCTTGAAGGAAATATATTTTAACCTCACAATTATTTTTCTTTCTCGGCATAGATATTATTTTCAGCCAACATTTAAACCCTAACGGGATTTTGATTTTTGTGTGGATTTATTTTTTCTAGCAACATATCATCACTACGGGATTTAAACCAAGTTTGTTTCTAACGAATGAACCAGATAATGAATACAGTAAAGATTTAGAATTTTAACCTCAAAAGAGATGATTTTTTTCAAATCAATTCGTGTTTTCGTTAGTAAAAACTACTTTTGTAAAACTTAAAACCTCAACCTTGAAACCATTTCTCTACAAAAACACAAAAATTTCCTATTCCGATACTGGGAAAGGCAATGTCATTGTGCTGCTTCATGGCTTTTTGGAAAACCAAACGATGTGGAAGGATTTGGCTCCTGAATTCAGCAAAAAACACCGTGTCATAACAATAGATTTATTGGGTCACGGCGAATCGGGATGTTTGGGTTATTTGCATTCAATGGAAGATAATGCAGGTGCTGTTCGCTCTGTTTTGTCCAAATTGCGAATCCGGAAAGCGATTTTTATTGGGCATTCTATGGGCGGTTATGTGACTTTGGCTTTCGCCGAATTGTATCCTGCTTCCGTAAAAGGTTTGGTTTTGTTGAATTCAACTTCAAAAGCGGACAGCGAGGAACGAAAAACAAATCGGGATCGTGCGATAAAAGCTGTGAAGATAGATTATATGGGTTTTGTGAGACTTTCTATCGCCAATCTTTTCAATCCAGATAACCGAGAACGATTAGTTGACGAAATAGAAATGGTAAGAGCCGAAGCCTTAAAAACACCATTACAAGGAATCGTCGCTTCACTCGAAGGGATGAAAATCAGAAAAGACCGAGAATTTTTATTGCGTTCCCCTGCTTATCCAATCTTGTTGATTCTAGGAAAAAAAGACCCTGTTTTGAATTATGAAGACGGCTTGAAACAAATTGAAAATACCACAGTTGAGCTTGCCGCTTTTCCCGATGGACACATGAGTCATATTGAAAATAGAGAAGAATTAAAAAATGTATTGATAGCTTTTTTTAAAGGAATTTAAACTCTTTGCCGCTAAGGCACAAAGGCACAAATTTCAAAAATAAAGTCTATTTTTTGCTTACTATATTTTGTCTAACAAGCTCAAAACTCATTATTGCTTTGTTGCTTTAGGTCTTTGTGGCAATATTTTTGATTTTTTAAAGGTGATAAAAAGGTTAAATCTTCTCTTCAAACGGAATTTCCTCGTCCAGAATTTCATTCAATAATAAAATTATTTGTTCTAGATAATTGGACAAAATATCCACACTAATTGTGGTAATTTCCTCTTTTCCATTTTTGAAATTGAATGGCAAAAATCCAGATTTCAAGTTTTTGAAAGAGATAATTCCCGCTTCAATTGACTTGCCGTTGGCTTCTTTTTCAAACATAAAAGCATAAGCCAAAATTTGAATGATTTTATCGTTTTTAATTTCTTGTGTTAACCCTTTCCAAGATTTTAAAGTAACATTTGTTTTTTCTACTTTACCCGTTTTGTAATCTATAATTCGGATAATTCCGTTGCGTTCTTCAATTCGATCCACTTTTCCGGCAATTTTTATAGGAAACGGCAAACTTGGATGTTCTATAATTCGTCCACATTCTTTTTCTAAATGAAGTATTTTTATTGCATCACCGTTTTTAATGTTTTCCAATTCCACTTTCAGAAAATTATAAACATTGCGTTTCGCCACTTCAAAAGCCAATAAATTTCTTCCTTTTTTGATTTCACCTTCTTTGTAAACCAACTTAAATTGTTTTAATACTTCGGCTTCCAAAAGTTTAAAACAACCCAAAATATTATTTTCAGATAAAAATTTCCCAATAAATGGCGTGTATAAAACTTCCAAAGTTTCATGGATAATAGTTCCCAAAGTATTCAGAGCAATATTTTCTTCAACTTCCTCAACTTCGCTAATGCGTAAAATCTTTTGGAAATAAAAATCAATCGGGTTCCGAATATAACTCGTCAAGGCGGATGGAGAAAACCCTTTTTCGGCAATTTCTTTCAAGCGAATCATCACCGATTCCGATTTTGGAACCACTATTGGTTGATAAGCCGTTTCGGGTAAAGCAGCATTGTAAATTTCGTGAGTTAGCGTGTGATTGGATTGCTTTTCGACTTCTAATTGGGTAATGAAACGGCTTTTTTCACCAGCATCTAAACCTTCACTTTCGGTATTGTAAATCAAATAAATATTCTTGGCACGTTGCAACAAATGATAGAAATGATAAGTATAAATCGCATCTTTTTCCTTGAAAGTAGGCAAGCCCAATTCCCTTTTTACATCGTAAGGAATAAACGAATTCATTGATTTTCCCGCGGGGAATTTTCCTTCGTTCATCGAAGTGACAATCACGGTTTCGAAATCTAAAACACGACTTTCTAAAACGCCCATAATTTGCAAACCATTCAGAGGTTCTCCTTCAAAAGACACTTCGGCAAGATCAATTACTTGTTTGTAAATCGCATAAAGCGTTTCAATTTTATCAATGTGCGAATGTTGTGAATAGTAATTAATCAGTTTGTTAATTACTTTGAAAATGGCATAAACAAAGGCTTTGGCGATTTTTTCTTCTTCGTTGTTGTTGCTTAAATTTGTTTTTACGGTTTGCAACAAATTAGAAATAGTTTCTAATACCGCCATTGAACCCTTTTCCCACTTTTGGAATAATAAAAGAAATAAATCACTTGGGTTTGGATTTAATTCCATCAATTTATGATGCGTAATAAACGTGTAATTGTTTTGATTGATGACATTAACCAACGCATTGGTTTTCGCATAAGGCTCTACTAATGGATGTGTCAAAATATCCAAAACATCTTTGTAATACAAGACATAGCTTTTGGCATTCCTGGACAAGGCATTGGTGTGCATCTTGAATAATTTGGCAATCAAAATTTGTGCTGGATTGTTCTTACTAGAATATCCCATCGTGATATTTAAAGCTCCAACACTTGACGGCAGCGAATATAAAAGTGGCACCAACAGGTTTTCCTCACCGAGCACGACAGCGACTTTGTCTAATGTTGTATTGGGATTTTCATTGATAATGTTCTCGATAATGCTTCCCGTGATTTTGGCTTGACCTATAGTTTTTGGCGTGCCAATAACTTGTATGTTTTTTGATTGTGAAAATTCATCAACAATCCATTCAAAAGGATTTGACTTATAGTATTTCCAACTCGATTTGAAACGTCGTACAAACAATCCTGCATCGTGAAACGGATCGTTAAGAAAGGTTTGGTCCACATCCCAATATATTTTGGCCTGATCAGAAGCTATTAAATGCTGAATAATTCTTTCTTCGGCAGCATTCAAGGCGTTGAAACCCGCAAAAACAAATTGCTTTTCATTAATGGATTCCGAAAAATGATTGAGATTGTTTACTGCTTCCCGATAAATCAAGCCTTGGTAGCCAATTCCTTTATTGAGTAAATGCGTATAAAGCGATTGGTAGTAATTAGGCAATAATTTCCAGAAATCGATATATTTTTCGAGTAATTGAGTTTTGTTTTCGACTTCAATTCCCCACTTTTTAATGTCTTCAATATCTTTCAGATACGAAAGAACGTGAGATGGATTTAACAGATATCTGTCAATTTCATTGAAATCCTGCAAAAGTGTTTTGGCCCAATTGGCAAATAATTCGAATGATTGTTGGTTTGATTTTTCAGTAATGGATAAATAAACTTCATAAAATTCAAACAATAATTCTATTGGATCAATGGCACGAATGCCTGCAATATTTTGAATGAATTCTTCAATGCTTATAATATCTGGGGAAAGTATATTAGTGTCTACTTGCTTTTTTAAAGCTTCAATCAGAAATATTTTAGCTCTCTTATTTGGTAAAACCACAATTGTATTGGGGAGCTTTCCTGAGTAGTCATCAATTAAAACTTTTGCAATTTTATCTAAAAAAAGAGTATTTGTCATTCTATAAATATAAAAAAAACGCCCCGATAAATCGAGGCGTTTTAATAAAATATTTTAGAAAGAAATTATTCTTTGATTAAAGATATTTCAACTCTTCTGTTCATCGCTTTTCCTTTAGCAGTTTTATTAGTTGCGATTGGTTTAGTTTCACCAAAACCTGTAGATCTAAGTCTATCAGTAGCAATTCCATTTTCAACTAAATAATTTTTAACCGCCGCAGCTCTATTTTCAGATAAAGTTTGGTTCATTTCATTGCTTCCATCGCTGTCACAATGACCTTCAACCTGAAATTTAGAATAAGGATATTCTTTTAGGATTGAATTGATTGATTCTAAAACAGTGTAAGTTCCTTTTTCGAATGTAGCTTTTCCTGAATCAAACAAAATTACTTTACCATGATTGTTTAAAGTTTTGATAATTTCTTCAGAAACTTCAGGACAACCAAAGTTAGCAACTGTACCTTTTACAGTAGGACATTTATCATCTTTGTCTAAAACGCTATCTCCATCAGTATCTAACCAAGGACAACCTGCATTTTCTTTAGGCCCTTTAACTGTAGGACATTTGTCAGAAGCATCAGTTACTCCATCTCCGTCAGTATCAGGACATCCTTGGAAAGCAGCTAAACCAGCCACTGTAGGACAAGCATCATCTTTATCAGCAATTCCGTCTCCGTCAGTATCAGGACACCCGTTTAGTGCAGCTAAACCAAATACGTCTGGACAAGCATCACTTCCGTCGATAATTCCATCTCCGTCTGTATCAGGACATCCGTTGAATTGTTTTAAACCAGCAACTTCTGGACAAGCATCATCTTTGTCATAAATTCCATCTCCGTCAGTATCTTTACCTCCAAATTGGAAAGTAATACCAGCAGTATGTTGAAAATGAGAAGGAGCTTCAGGAGTATTAATATTTCCAACGGCATTTCTATCTCCAAATGATTTTTTGTAAGTTGTCGCTAAAGCTAAACCAACGTTTTCAGTAAACCAAAAAGTTAAACCAGCACCTGGATTAACAGTTCCAAAGCTATTATCACCAAAGAAAGTATAACCACCACCTAAACTTAAGGAAGGATCGATCACTTTAGATTTGATTAAATTCATAAAACTATATTTAACGCTTGCGTCAACACCGTAATACATTAAATCACCAGGATTAGAAACTGCATAACCAGCACCATTGTGAACAGGAGCAGTAGGGTCAAAAACTACAAATTTGTCTATTTTGTTTATAGATCCCTGAATTCCTACAGAAAAATTGTCTCCAACTGATCTAGCAAGGCTTAAATAAGACACTGAAGGTAGAATATTCCAGTTTTCACTTACATTGAAAGCTTGAGAGAAATGACCGTCAAGCCAATTTTTTCCTCCACCAGCACTGGTTCTTGTGTCAACTGCATTAACTCCAAATGATAATGCCCATGGGTTGTTGTCGTTTTGTGCATGAGAGCTCATAGCCATCACCATCATTACGGCAATAAAAAGTTTTTTAAGATGTTTCATACTTAATTAAGTTTAATTACAATTTAGTTAATTTTAAACAAAAGTAATACGTAATTTTTTAACTACAAAATAAAATCACATAAAAAGCTAATAAAACCATAAATTATATAACATTTAGATTCGTTCCAACTTGAATAAAAGCACTTATTGCCCTATCTAGATGTTCTTTTGTGTGAGAAGCTGATAATTGAACCCTAATTCTTGCTTTGTCTTTTGGCACTACCGGGAAAAAGAATCCAATAACATAGACTCCCTTTTTTAAGAGTTCATTTGCCATTTTCTGAGCCAATTTGGCATCATACAGCATTACTGGAACTATTGCAGAATCTCCATTGACAATATCAAAACCTGCTTTTTTCATTCCTGCCTTAAAATAATTCGCATTCCATTCTAGTTTATCACGAAGTGTCGTGTCTTTTTCCAATAATTCAAAAACCTTAATTGACGCACCAACAATTGCTGGCGCCAATGAATTAGAAAACAAATAAGGTCTGGAACGTTGACGCAACAATTCAATAATTTCTTTTTTGGCAGTCGTATAACCTCCCATAGCGCCACCAAGTGCTTTTCCCAATGTTCCGGTAATTATATCCACACGTCCCAGTACACCTTTTGCCTCAAGTGTTCCTTTTCCGGTTGCACCAATAAATCCTGCAGCATGACATTCGTCAACCATAACCATCGCATCATATTTATCGGCTAAATCGCAAATTTTGTCTAATGGAGCGACAACCCCATCCATAGAAAAAACGCCATCAGTAACAATTAACTTGAAACGAGCTCCAGCTTCATTGGCTTTAATCAATTGTTGTTCTAAATCTTCCATATTGCTGTTTTCATAGCGATAACGCGCCGCTTTACACAAACGAACACCGTCTATAATAGAAGCGTGGTTCAAACTGTCCGAAATTATGGCGTCGTTTTCATTTAACAAAGGCTCGAAAACGCCTCCATTAGCATCAAAAGCAGCAGCATATAAAATAGTATCTTCGGTTCCGTAGAAATTGGAAATCTTTTTTTCCAATGTTTTATGAATATCCTGTGTTCCGCAAATAAATCGAACGGACGACATTCCAAAACCGTGGGTGTCCATTGCGTCTTTCGCTGCTTGAATTACTTCTGGATGTGAAGAAAGTCCAAGATAATTATTGGCACAAAAATTCAAAACAGTTTCTCCATTAACGGTGATTTCGGCTCCTTGTGGAGAAGTTATGATTCTTTCCTTTTTGAAAATTCCGTTGTCTTCGATAGTTTGAAGTTCAGCTTGCAAGTAATTTTTTATTTTTCCGTACATTTTTTATTTCTTTCGTTTTAAGTTTCGAGTTGTTCTATTATAAGTACAAAATTAAAACAATAATTCCAATTCTAAATTTTCCTTCTAATGGTTAGGAAGCTAGATTTACCACATTGATTTGTTTCCCTATATAAATTAGCACTTTTTTTACGACTTTTAAACCCATTAATTCAATCGCTTTTTGATAATTCTCCAATTGCAATTGATATTTAGGATTATGTGTTCCTGTTTTATAATCCAATAAATAAACCTCCTTATTTTTGGCCAAAACCATTCGGTCCGGCTTGATGGTTTTACCCTCCTTTTGAATAATGGTTTGCTCATTCAAAACTTGATTTCCTTCTTCAAAGCAAACCGAAAGCTCGGGGTGATAGACAATTTCCCGAATTGTATTAAAAACTAATTCCTTTTGACTAAATGTAATTAAACCGCTTTCGATGGCTTTTGTAATTGCTAAATCAACATCCGTTTTAGTTTTTACAAAAGACAAAATTTCGTGAACTACATTACCATACTCTATAGCTTCCTGCTGATGCGTTCCCCACATCACCGATTCTTTTTGGGCGATTTTGATGTTTTTAGGATGGAGAACTTCATTAACGGATTGAATCAGTTGCACATCATCCGTTTTGTCGCTTTCAGAAGATAATTTAATTGGATTTCCAAATTCATATTCTAGTTGATCTTCTTCAAATTTTCCTTTGTTAAGCAAATAATCAACAAAAAAAGTGGACATGTTATTCTTTTTTGCAACACCATTAGAATCTAAATTCATATTCGAAATCACATACAATTGCTCTTCGGCGCGGGTTAAAGCCACGTACAAAACATTGATGTTGTCCAATAATTCTTCCTGCGATTTTTGAACATAAACTGATTTTGCCGCTGCTCCAAAACCTTCAACGGCTTTGCTGTTGTCTATCAAAACTTTGGGCAGCCCAAAATCATCTACCTCCGTGTCAATCCACAATTTGTTTTTGGGACTGCGACTGTAATCTTCATCGGCAAAAGGCATAATCACAACAGGAAATTCCAAACCTTTCGATTTGTGAATCGTCATAATCCGAACTGCGTTTTTGCCTTCGGGCGATGGAATGCTGAATTTTTCCGAATTTTTGTCCCAGTAATTCAAGAAATCCGAAATTCCCGCTTGGTTGCGGATGTCTCGCTCGAGAACAATATCAAGGAAATATTGAATATAGGCGTTCCCCTCCCCAACCCTCCCCGAAAGGGAGGGAGGCGAAACTGATAAATTGGAGTTTTGAAGTTCTTCTTGACTATTTAATTCTCGTTGAATTATTTTTAAAACGTTGTGGATATTTGTTAAAACTTCATTATTTGTGAATCGGATTACTTTATATCCTAATTCATTTAGAATAGCTATACGCTCTATATCTAATTGAATTTGTTCCTTTGTAAAATGATATTCTCCATCAACTTCTATTATTAACTTTCTTGATAAACAGACAAAGTCAACGATAAAATCAGCTATCAGGTGTTGTTGTCTAAACTTATTGCCCAAAGATTTTGATTTTATTTCTGACCATAAAACCCTTTCTGCGTTTGTTGGATTTTTTCGCTTTTCCTGAGCTTTGTCAATTAACAAATGAGAATAATTCCCACCTGTCATATATCTTAACTTTTTAGTTTCGGCTCCCTCTCCTTTGGAGAGGGTTGGGGAGAGGAATTTTGAAACAATAAGTTCCACCGATTCATATAAAGACTTTTTTCGAATGTCTTGAAATGAAAGTGAAATATCAAAATTTAGGAGCCAATTTTCAAATTCAGATTCCTTTTTTTGATCCATTCCTTGGGCGATGAAATCGTGAATAGCTAATTTGTCCTGAATATGTTCGGCAACATAATGAAGAAAATGCGCTTTTGCTTTTAAATTGGAACTGTTTTTTAAATATTTTAATAAATGAATAATAAATCGAACTTCGGTGGCATTTTGAATCATCAAGGTTTCCGAGGACAAAAGCGGAATTCTTTGTTCGGTCAAATAATTGGCAATGGCAATTCCATTATTGCGTTTTCGGGTCAGGATAACGATGTCTTTGTATTCAAAACCTTGTTGTTTTACTTTTTGAATTGTGTTTAAAGTCGCCAATAAATACAAACCGGTTTTGTCTAATGCTTCTTCCTCGTCTTCATTTTCTTCTATTTTTGGAATGAAAGAAATATTCACATAACCACCCGTTTTGTTGTTGCTTTTTTGATGGCTGTGATTGGCGTACAAATCTTTATAATCTGGATGTTCGAATTCATTGGACATCAATTGAAAAAAGTCGTTGTTGAATTCGATTATTTGCGAATAAGAGCGGTAATTTTTATCTAAATGTTCTAAAACTTTCTCCGGATTATTAAACGGATTATGGTCTTTGCTTAACTCAATAAACTGTTCTGCTTTTCCACCACGCCAACGATAAATGGATTGTTTTGGGTCGCCCACGATCATCAAAGTTCCTTTTTCGCCGTCGATTTCGCTTGAGGTGGCATTGTCGATAAGTGGAATTAAATTTTGCCATTGCATTTCGGAAGTATCCTGAAATTCATCTATAAAAAAATGACGGTAACGTTCGCCCAATCTTTCGTAAATAAAAGGCGCTGGTTGGTTTTGAATTTCACGATGGATAATGGCGTTGAATTCCGAAATAGAAAGCACGTTTTGCTCTTCCTGGATTTTTGCCAATTCATTACTAACGGTGTTTAAAAGCGATAATGGCGTAATATTTTTTAAGAATGCTTTGTAGAAATCACGTTTTTCGAAATTTTTATAAACTTTATCTAAAATTTGCAATAATTCTGGGATAGTGTTTTCAATCAAAGCACCATCTTTGGCGGTTTTGTTGATTTTTATATCTTCAAATTCGTGATAAGTTTTGTTTTTGGGATTGAATTTTCCTTCTTGAATACTTTGCAAATGCTTTGGAAAATAGGCTCCAGAAAAAGATTTGGTATCAATTCCGTTATTTTCGATTAAAAGCAAAGCACTTTCGGCAAATGCTGTATTTTCTTTTTCCAAAACTTTACAAGCTTCAGCGAGTTTGTTTTTTATTTCGATAAATTCTGCAATGGATTTATCCTGAAAATGCGTAATTTCATTTCGATTGTTCTCATTGAGAACCAAACGACCTGTTTCGAGAATTTCCCGAGAAATATCCCAAGACTTGTCGTCATCCGTTTTTTCCATCGTGAAATCGATGAGCAAATTGGTCAAGGTTTCATCTTCGCCAGCTTGAGCAATAATAGCATCAACGGCTTCGATAAGTAAATTTTCGGTGTCCAAAGTCACTTCAAAAGTCATTGGCAAACCCAAATCGTGAGCAAAAGCCCGAATGACTTTGTGCGTAAATTTATCGATGGTAGAAATATCAAAAGCCGCATAATTATGAATAATATGCTTGATGATTTGCTGCGATTTGGTTTTGATTTGAATGATGGAAAGTTGGGTTTCGGCAGCTAAATCTTGCATTAAATCCTGGGCTTTTTGGCTTGGTTCGTCTTTGGCAAACTCGGATAAACTACCTACGATTCTACTTTTCATTTCGTGAACCGCTTTGTTGGTGAACGTAATGGCGAGAATGTTGCGATAGGCATCATTTTTAGGCGCAACAAGAATAATTTTCAGGTATTCTTTGACCAACGCATAGGTTTTTCCGGAACCTGCCGATGCGTCGTATATGGAGAAGGATGGTCTTTGCATTTGATTTTTGATTAATCAACACTAAAAGTAGTATAAAATTTATAACATTCTATTGTTTTTAAATCTTAATCTTTAAATCTAAACAGTTCGAAAAACAGCTGCATACTATTTTTGGCTAAAGCTAATAAATTCAGCATAAAAAAACCTTTGGCTAAAGCCAAAGGCAATTCAAACTACTAGGAATAAAATAATCGTTTTTACTTTTCGTACATCTCAATGGTCTTCAACAACTCTGCTGAATATTTAAAAATATCATCTAAAGTTTCTATCTCATTTTTTGTTTCTTTTTTATTCTCATCAAATAATCCAATAAATTTCTTTCCGCCATTTAAATACAATCGACAAACTACTTTTCGATTGTTGTCATCAAGAAAAATGGCAAAATAAGATTGTGCATCTCGAAAGGTAACTCTTGTAGCTGGAATTCTTTGGCGTAAAATAGTTTTGACGATTAAAAACCCTTCAAGTTCTTCCTCTGTTGTGTTTATTTTGCTAATATCTTTTAGATTTTGTTCGGCCGAAATTTCGTTTAAACTTTCGAATTTGTTTTTTTCATCCTCTTTAGATAAAGCATTTTTCAATCTATCCGTAATTAAATCGCTTATGTAATATTGAATCGATTTTTTAAGTAATTCGGTAAACTGCTCCAAAATTTTTGCAGTCACAACACTTGGATAAACTTGTTTTGCAAAATACTTTACAAATTCTGGAGTTGGTTCTGTGAGTTCCTTATTCAACAAATATTTTAGTTCATTCATGAATTTTAGTTCACTAGCAGTATTCACAATGCTTTCAGCATCAAAATTGGCTTTATGAAATTTTTTCAATTCCTCAATTTGATTGTCTTTAATCTCGGTAATATTAAATTCTAAAAATGGTTTTTCGTCCATTTTATTAGGCATTACTAAATCGGAATAAAAACGATAAACGATTCCGTTAGTCAACAATCCGAACTTTGCTTTTGAAACGTGAAAATATCTTAAAAGCTGTCCATCGTGCACATTCAAATTTTGTCTCCAGTCTTTGCATTCAACTAAAATTGTTGGATTTCCATCTTTAAAAATTGCATAATCAATTTTTTCTCCTTTTTTTATTCCAAGGTCTGCAACAAACTCAGGAACAACTTCTAATGGATTAAAAACATCATAACCTAAACTTTGCAAAAAAGGCATTACAAATGCATTTTTTGTAGCTTCTTCGGTTTGAATATTTTCTTTGTGTTTTGTTCGGTCTGCAATTAATTTAAGTTGGTCTTTCAAATCCATAATTATATCATTTAATGTATTGTTAATTTCTAGTGTTTGTTTCCCTTTATTATCGTCTTTCAAATTTATTGATGAGAAAACACATTTCTTTACGGTTTTTCACATTTTGACAAAATAATTTCATAGTTATCGTTTATGATAACCATATTGAGCAAATATAAAACAAATTTTGACTTGTCGTAAATGATAATTAAAATTTGGAAGAATCAATACAAATACAAGTTGGCAAACGCATCCAGAAGATCCGAAATGAGAAAAAAATATCTCAACAGGATTTGGCTGCTAAATGTAATTTTGAGAAAAGTAATATGTCCAGATTAGAAGCGGGTAGAGCAAATGCAACTCTTTCTACCTTGGAAATTGTGTCAAAAGCTTTGGAAATAAATATGATTGAATTATTCAAATTTAATCACTAGTACTTCTTTTCAAAATCAGAAATATTCATTCAGAAATCAAATATCGATCATCCCGAATAACCTAGCCCTGATGGAAACGGCATCCTTTTCTTTTTTTGCTGCCAAAAAAAGAAAAGATATAGTGTACAGCAGGAAATAGCTCCTCCTTCGAAAAGCTCTGGATGACATCAGAAAGCTACTATCAATTAATTTAATAAAACTATAACGAAATAGAATTACCATTTCCAAAGTAAATTGTTTAATTTTGAATAAAATATTTATAAATCATTAAACAACTATATTATGGCTTTTGAATTACCACAATTACCTTATGCGTATGATGCATTAGAACCACATATTGATGCGCGCACGATGGAAATCCATCATTCGAAACATCATAATGCTTACATTACCAACGTAAATGCTGCCATTGCAGGAACTGATTTAGAAGGTAAAAGTATCGAAGATATTTTAAAAAATCTGGATATGGAAAATAAGGCTGTTCGTAATAACGGCGGCGGACATTTTAATCACAGTTTGTTTTGGACAGTGATGTCTCCAAACGGTGGCGGACTTCCAACAGGAGAATTATTGGCAGGAATTGAAAGTGCTTTTGGTTCTTTTGACGATTTTAAAGCGGCTTTCGCCAAAGCTGGAGCAACTCAATTTGGTTCAGGATGGGCTTGGTTGTGTGTGAAAGATGGAAAACTTGAAGTTTGCGGAACGCCTAATCAGGACAATACGTTGATGCCAGGTGTGGGTTGTGGCGGAACTCCAATCTTAGGAATGGATGTTTGGGAACATGCTTACTACTTGAACTACCAAAACAGAAGACCCGATTATATTGAAGCTTTCTTTAATGTAATTAACTGGGATGAGGTAGCTAAAAGATACGCTGCAGCGAAATAGTCTTTTTAGAAAATAAAATACAGAAAATAGAGAATAGACGGATGACTGAAAAGTTGTTGGTCTATTTTTTTTGTGCTACAATTTAC
>Ga0105051_10005649_pt1 | contig 13859 bp, 32 predicted proteins | sample FRY02_FD_78383 | JGI IMG/M metagenome (GOLD analysis project Ga0105051, IMG submission 78383) | Freshwater microbial communities from Lake Fryxell liftoff mats and glacier meltwater in Antarctica - FRY-02 (megahit assembly) | ecosystem: Environmental > Aquatic > Freshwater > Ice > Glacier... | reverse complement strand
TTTTACGATAAATTTATAAAGTAATGACAAACACGAAAAAAGGAATAATAGGGGGAGTTTTAACTTTAGCCGTAGTGGTAGGGGTTATTATTAATCTAAGAAACGGCAGGAAGCGTAAAGCCCTTGTAAAACATGCTGTAAACTATTCGAAAAGCGAACAATAAATAATAATTTAAGAATTATGAACACGAAAAAAGGAATATATTTAGGCTTGGCTATTTTAGCAATAGGTAGTTACATGGTTTATAAAAAATTGTTTAGTGGCAAGGCTTCAAAGGAAGATAGTGCTAGTGTAATTGCTAAAGCAGGGAAGCATTCTAACTTTAAGTTTTTAATGACTATGGAGGCAGATTTTTTAAAGGCGTGGGTAAAGGCTATTGAAATAGAAGAATCATCTTTCAATTACAACGGTAAAGAATATAATACAAACGGAGGAACAACTGTAAAAGCAAGATAAAATGGAAACAACTTCTAAAAAAATAGGAAGTAATGTGGCTAAATTAGGAGACTTTATTGGCAATAATAAAAAATCCTTATTTTATGTGGGAGGTGCTATAATAGTAGTTTTCGCAGGGCAGTACATTGCTAAAAAATTAAAAAATGTTATTCTTGGGAGAGATATTTTAGGGAGTAAATTTACCGAACAAGATATAGACACTTCCAAAACAACTATAAGTCAGGCAAAGGCAAAGAATTACGCTGAATCGTTACTCCAAGCATTCAATTATACTTGGGGAACTGACAAAGGAACTATTAGTGCTATTTTTAGTAAAATAAATTCAGAAGATTTTAAACTCGTTTATAATGCTTTTGGGGTACGGAGTTATAGCGATTTGAATGGGGGAAGCCCGACAGGTGTAGATTGGACACCTTCTACGTGGATAGGTCATGCAGATTTAGATTTAGTAGGATGGTTAAATTCCGAACTAGAATTTGGGGATTCAGCATTAAGAAATAAAATAAGACCAATTGTAGATGGTGCAGGATTTATTTTAGAAAAATAAGCCATGAATAAAAAGGGAATAGGGTTCTTGTTAATAGTCGGTGGCATTAGTGCTATTGGGTATTTTTTGTTGCTAAAAAAGAAGCCAACAATACGACAGGAGCAAATAGATGAGCTTAATAAAAAGTCGGTTACTCCAGAGGGGTATGATTGGATTGATAAATCAATTCAATCATTTAAAGATGCTACACATTTAGCTCAAATAGCTTTACAAGGAGGCTATACGTCAGTACCAGAAGTAGATACAAAAGCTATTTCAGACGCTGTAGATAAAAGTCTTGGTTTAGGCACTTATTCTTCAGCTTCTAACGTAACGCTTCCTACTGGTTATTTCGATGATTTTAAAGCCCCTAATATATCGGCATTTGTAAAAAAAGACTAATTATGTGGAATAATTTTTTAGGAGATTTAGGAGGTTCGAGCTTGGGAATGTCTCAAAGAGATTTACCTTTTTTCAATGCTAGACAGAAAGTTAACGATAAATACTATCGCCCTACTGCGTGTGAACAAGCCGATTTATATCTAAAAACAATTTCAGACGAAATAGTAACTTCAAGAGCAATTCCTTTAAAAAGCATGACAGAGGAAAGAAGATTGTACATACAGGCTTTAGAAGAAAAAAAAGCAGAGTACGAGGGGTCTTTCACTATGAATAATTGTAGAGAAAAGATAACAGAGAAAAGGCTAAAAGAAACAGCCAAACTGTCAACACAGATGTCTATGGCTCAAGAAACAACTGTACTTGGTAAAAATTATAAAGAGCAAAAGATATACATTGGTATAGGTGCTTTAGTTTTGTTAGTAGGATTAGTAGTTATAATTAAAGAATAAGCATGAGTTTAAGTAGATGTGAAGAGTTAGAAAAATACATCAAGCTTCAAGTAGATAGCTTGGCTTCGGAATCTCTAAAAAGGGATAGCACATCTGTTTATAACGCTAAACTTAAAGCAAAAAGCCTCGTTGAAATGCAAGAAGAGTATAAAAAACTTGGTTGTGAGAGAAAAATAACTCAACGAAATCAAGATGTTGTAGAAGGAATAATTAAAGATTATACAACCTATGATGAATTAAGAATACGAGCAGAAAGCAAGTTTGAGAGAAATAAGAAGATTTTTTGGGGTGCGGTTATATTGTTTACAGCATTAGGTTTAATTATAACATTTTCAGGAGATGATAAATAATAAGACAGGCGGAAGAATATTTGATGCAAGTGAACTTGATAGAATTAAGACGTTATTAGATAGTCAAGAGAAAGAGTTTAAGGGAATTGATAAAGAATCAGATAATGCTATTAAAGATGCGTTCAGGTATGGAATTATACTTGTAGGTTCAGTTTTGGTGTTAATTTTTTTAAAATCATTCATATCAAAAAGAAAGTAAGATGAGAAAGATATTAGTATTTAGTGGAATTGGTTTATTAGCATTTGCTTCATATAGATATTTTAAATATCAGATAAATTTAGCATTAGCTTATGGGTATAAAATAAAATCCGTTAAGTTAGGAGAAATGACAGACAAGTATGTAGATGTTGACATTGTTGTTGAAATTATAAATAAATCATCATTTGAAATTTTAGTAAGAGGATATGATATATCTTTATCTTACAAAGGAGTGCATATTATTGATATAGAGGGTTCTGAAATATTTAAAATAATGCCTAATAATTCTTTTGAGTTAAGAGCTAAAAGCAGAGTAGATTTAGAAAAAAGCAAAGGTGTTGTATTACCTTTTGTTAAAGATGTTTTGTCCAGAAAGCCTGTTAATTTAGAAGTAAGTGGCGTTGTTAAGTTTAAGTTCATGGGGATTTATTCAACAGCTAATCTTAATAATCAGTCTTTCGAGTATTCTTCAGATTTACTAAAAGAATATGGAGCAGATAAGGTTTGGGAGAAATTAGTTACAAAATATCCAAAAATAGTTAAGTTTTTAGAAATAAATAAGTAAATTTACAAAGTAAACTTACAAACTAACTAACTATGATTGAGGGAATCGTTAAGAATATATTGATGAAAGGGATTGATAAATATGCCGAAAAGCATAAAGTACCTTCTGATAATATTCAAATAAAGGTAATAGTAAATCAAAGTGATAAAGTAATATATAGCATATATATAAATTTTAGGCACATAGAAGATGTTACTTTTTTAAACATAATGCACAAGAAGATTGATTTTTTAGGATATGAAAGTGTGGCAAATCCATTTATGAGTAAATCTATAAAAGAGTTTTCTAAAGAAGTAGATGATATTGATGTAAAATGTTTTATAATAAAAAGGAATGGTGGAATCGTTATTTTATTTTACAAGTGGACTAAATTCGTAAAATCGCTCACGTTAAGAGAGCATATTGTTAATATGGGAGTTTAAAATTAAGATTACATGGCTTTAGAAAAAACAAGCGTTAAGAAAGCAACATCAGGAAAACCTGTAAGTGCATTAAACCAAGATATTACTTGGATAAAAGAGACATTATTGGTAATGTCTATTCAACAGAAAACAACGGAAGATACTCTAATTCTATTGAATAATAGTGTTATAGGAAACAAATCTTACGGTCAGAAAGGAATGGTAAACAGACTTGAAGATGTGGAAGAGTATATCGTTGCTGACAAAGGGTTTAAATCCAAAGCTATAGGCGTTGGATTAGCTTTAGGCGTGGCTTGGACTTTTGTTCTAAAGTTTTGGGATAAAATTTTTTAAAAATGGAAAACATGAATCCAGTTTTTATAATATCGGATTTTATATATAATTATCCAGAAGTGGTTGTAAAAACGCTTCAGGATAATGGCTATATTATAGATGTTAAAACAGCTACGTTGCCTCAAATAACAGAGCTTGTTTTTTACGCTATAGATGTTGATGGTAATAAGAAATTTGCAAAAGAGTTGGGTTCTGCAATTGACGCTGATGGCAATGCAAATTTTGTTATGGTAGCTACGTTAGCGGTAACTCTTGTTTCAAGTATAATAACAGGTCTTATAGGTAAAAAAGAAGCCACCAAACAGAGAGCTTTGCAAGAACACTTGGCATTGGCTAATTTAGCTCAAAACGAAAAACTGTTTTACGAGAAATTAAAGGCAGAGACAGAAACTGCAAGAACAGGAATACTAGCTAATACGCTTATGGAATACCGTAAGTCTTTACAAGTTGAATCTACAGCTAGATTGAAAAACACATGGGTATATGTATTAGGAATAGGATTAGGCATAAGCTCTATGGTAGGAATATATTTAATCGGTAAAAAATAAAACTATGCCAACAACAGGAGCAGGAGCAGGAGGAGGAGGTTTTGGAGCAGGTGCTGGAGCAGTTGCAGGAGCAGTAATTTCTACTGTTGTAGCAACTATCTTTCAGCAGAAAGATGCGAAGAAACAGATAGCATTACAAGAAGCTTTAGGCAGACTGTCTATTGAGAAGCAAGTTGAACTTGACAAGAGATTGCAAGACACTCAATCAGAACTTGAAAGGCAAAATATTTTATATAAATACTTGGCGGTTGAAAATAACAACAAAATGCTTGTTGGAATAAAAAAAGAGAAGTATGTTGGATATGCATTAGTTGGTGGGGGGATTATACTGTTTAGTTTGGTAATGTTAAAAGCAATGAAAAGATAAGATGGAAAAAGAAACACAATCATTTTTAGTGGTAATAGGGCTTGTTTTAGGACTATTATGGATTACGAAGCCGAAAGCAAATAAAGATAGTTCAGATAGTAATAAATACCTTAATCCAAAAGTTATGAGTAAGGCTGAAGCATCAGCTAAAGAAAACGCTTCTATTGGATTAAAAGCTATGAGAGAAGCGATTAAATCTGGAGAACCAGCCAAAGAATTAGATAAACTAAAGTCAATTATCCTTCAGGATTATGGATTAAGAACGTTAATAAGTAAAACTACTGGTTTATTAAAGATAACAGATAAATCAGGTAGCGTAATTTTAGAAGAAAAATAATGCCATATACACCAACCATACAGAATTATCCTAGTGGAATAGTATCTATAGCGAGTTTAGATTCTACTTCATACAATATGATATTGAACAGTATGGGAAGTCACTCTTATTTAGTAAAAAAAGGTTATTTAAAAACAGAATCTAATTCTCAAATCCTTGAGGGGTTTGAAGTGTTTGAATACGACTCTAATGGTAATCAGCTTATTTATTCTGAAAAGCCCTTAATTGACCCAAAACAGTCCCAGAAATCACTTTTCTTTAAGTTTAATAAAGAGAGTGTGGTTTTAAACGGAAATACCTCTTTTAATATGAATATATTACCAAACGAGAAAGTGTTTTTAGTTTTATATACTTATACAATTTCTAATGGTTCTTTCTTAAACGATAAAGGATTATTAGGAGATGGATTTTTTAATGAATACAGAGATGAGCTATAGTTCAATTAATAAAGTTAAAGTAGAAAATAGAGATTATATTGTATCTAAACTTCAAACTGGAGATTTGCTTAAAGTAAGCACAGATACTCTTTCTATTGTATATCATTATGGAATTGTAGATAAAAGTAAGGATGGCTTGTTTATTTATCATAATCATCCTGATAAAGTAAATTCAGTTGGAGGCAATGTGGTTAGAGAGTCACTAGAAAATTGGATAAAAGGAAGAGATATATTAGGCGTTGAAAAAACGGGCATGGATATTTCTGACATTGAAGCTATGTACGCATCTTTAAAGAAAGAGAAGTATAATTTTTTACACTTTAATTGCGAACACGTAGTTAATTTTGCAAAGGGCAATAATTTTATAAGCCCACAAGTGATTAAATGGACAAGTATTGCTATAGTTGGATTAATTACTTATATTATAATAAGAAAAAGACGATAACATGAATAACCAAATATCATTAAGAATAGTTAACAATACCAATACTGCTCAAGGTATAACAATGTTTGGTAATAAGATATTCCCAAACAAAGCAAACGAAGCAACTAAAATATATCAATACGATGTATCTATGGTTGCTCCGGCATTTGTTAACACCGTAACTATTGAAGTAAAGCCCTTTGGTCAGGCTCTTATAACTCTTGCTATTCCTTTAGACCAAGTATATTCAAATTTTAATGTTGGTGCTACAGTAAGTGCTTTAAATGCTTCTGGTATTGGTGTTTTTTCGGCAAGTGGTGCGTTAATTAACGGTTATACAACTGTATATGAGGCGTTAGGTGAGTTAGATAATGTTTTTGTATAAAAAAACGCCTCTTTTTTGGGAGGCGTTTTGATAAATAAGCTTTGAGTAGTAATTAGCTTTCATCTTCGTTTACAGAAACTTCAAATGAAGTAGGAGGTAAACTTACAACATTAGTTTCATATTCCAAAGTATCGGGGCTATTTTTTTTAGCCAACAATTCATAAATAGTTGATTTTTTACCTAAGACAGTTCCTTGAACAAATTTAACATTTTCATTCTCATCTAACATAAGAAAACCGCCCCCCTCTACATTATCATCAATGGAAACAGCTTTCTTTAATCTATCATCGTCTTTTGGCATAAGTTTAGATAATTGTTTTAAAACTGTTTTTTTAGCCATCCAATGTTCAGGGTCTTTTTTATCATTAAAATAAAGCGTGTTTAAAACTTTAGACATATTGGCTATGTTTTGAATTTCATTTTTATACATTACTTTAAAGATTATATCGTCTCCTACTTTAGCACAAGCATATACACATTTGATGTTTTTAGAGGATTTATCGGCATTATAAACAGGTTTATGAATAAGTTTTGGCTCAAGCCCTAATTCATAATCAAACAAATCATCGTTATAAACTATTTCAGCCCAAATCTTCTTAACTTTATCAGAACGCAATAATAACGTCATTAAGCCCTTATATCCTAAAATTGGTGTTATGGTATCATTAAAAGGAATAAAGTAAAACTCGCCTACTAATTGGCTTGGATTAAGCCCTAATTCAGCACAATGTAATATACTTGCGAATAAAGATGCAGGGTTTTTTAAAAATACCTGCTGTAATTTTTCAGACCTTTTTATTTCAGTTATAACTATCTGCTTGAATTTGGCAGGTGTCATGGCAGAACCTTCAAGAAGGTCTAATAGGTTTTTCTTTTCGTACTTCTCTATCGTGTTAGAGAAATTTAATATTAAATCTTTGTTTTGTGTACTCATTATTGGTTAGTGTTTAGTTTGTTTTGAAATTTGCAATTTTAAATTGATTGTATTCTTTTTTTTCTTGTATAAGAAAATCTATCTCGGAAGTAAGTCTTTCGCATTCTATAATTATCTTATATAATTCAGATGAATTTAGACTATTTCTATTTTCAAGTATAAATAGTCGCAAGTTTTTTCTATAACTTCTAAGCATCCGTATCTCTTTATATAGTGCTTGTATGACTGGTTGTATTTCTTCTTGTGTAATCACTTTGTAAACTTATTTTAAGTTAGTAAAGCACCTCCTGTATAATAGGCATTGTCGCTCTATGTTTACAAGTAGAGTTAATAGTACACTCGCCACATCTTAAAAGCGTTGGAATCGCCTTTAAAAGGCTTTCGATAGGATATGTTTCAAAATCATACTTAACACTTTCTACAACAGCTAAGTGTCTTTGAATTGTTAGTTCATCTATTACCTGTTTTATAATTCTTACGTCTCTTGGTTTCTGTTGGGAGAAAAGAAAGAAGTAAAAATCAATATCTTCAATTGGAATATTCATTTTTTCAGATAGTAAAATTCTATAATGCACCCCTTGTATCATAAGTTTATGCTTGTCTGGGAGCGAGTTTATTTCCCAACCTAAATCATTCCATCTGTCATCTAATAATCCGCTATACTTTGTGTCAATTATAACTACACGGTCTCCCCATTTAGCAACTATATCCATAATTCCTGTCATACCATTGTCAAGTGTAATGGCTACGCCTGTATCTAGTATTTCAATACCATAGTATTCTATTATTTCCTTAAAGTACTCGGCACTTTTAGTAGCCCTTTCGTATGGCTCAGACATTTTCTCGTTAGGTTTATTTTTATATACCACATCTGCAACAGGAATATGACCGTCTCTAGGTAAACTACCTGTTGCCATAAACTCAAAGAAATTACCTAATTCCATTACGTCAGACGAAAAGAATTTTATACCATCTATATACTTTGCTTTGGTTTGCAACCCACAAGTTTTTCCTTCTCTGTAGTCTGCGTAGTCTTTTAAAAAAGATTGACTTATTTTCATTTTTATTGTTTGTTTGGGTGTTAATTATTTTTTTTGTTAATCTCCTCAAATTCTGTCTTTAGCATCCATCCACTAGGGGTTTTATCTATCCCGACCCAAAGGTAATCAAGCCCTTTCTTTTTTCTTTTAGATATTCCGAAGATAGGTTTTTCTAAACGCATATCTATTAATTTATTCATGTCGATAGGCGTATTTGACCTACGCCCAAGCTCTTTTAACATTTCGTAAGAAGTCATTTTATCAGTAGCTTCTATAATGATTGGCTTATCAATATCTCTAAAATAATACTTGTAAAAAATTATATTACTCATAAAATTAATAATGTGTATCACATTTATTAATGTTATTTATTAAAAATAATAAACAATATTAAATCAATGTTATTATCTTTGATAATGATTCATTAGTCCATAGTGAGGTTTGTATTTTTTTGTTTCTAAAGGTGGGGTAGTTACCCACCTTTTTCAAATTTCATAGGGTAAACCATCAAAATTATCCACATCGTCAAATATAACCACATCTCCTACTATATAGTCGCTTGTGAATATAGCTTCGTCATCTTGAGCTAATTCTGTTGCAACTTCGTTTCTTGGTAAGTCTTTTAACTTACCCTCTTCGTCTATCATTATTACCTTCCCATTATTCAGAAAAACTAATTCAGCACTTGAATTATATAATATGCTATTTACCAAACTACGCCCCTCACAAAAAGATTTTATGTTTACTCTTTTTTTTGTTCCGTCTGCTTTTAGATATAGTGCATTCATCATCTCATGTTTACTTTAAAGGTTACTTTGTTGTTTTTTGATTGTTTTTTAGGATTTACTCCCATAAGTGTCGTGTCTATGACCTGCAATTTTCTTCTAACTCTTCCAATAGAGTCGAAATTAGGCAGTTTATTAAAAGATAGTTTTGTTAATAAGTCAATAGCGGTCATGTTTTTTAAGACATCAGCCCCTATTGAGTTATAGTAATAATGTGCTATTAAGCTATGGTCTGACTCTCTTGTTTCTGGATTAGATTTTAACAAACACAAAACCCTTGCTTTAATATTTTTACAATTTTTAAATTTAGTACTGTTCATTATCGTCTTGATTTTAATACAAATGGAGATTGCCCTACTTCAGAAACTCCTAGTATTGCCTTGAATATTGTTCTCATTTTATCCCTACTATCAGCTACAATGTTACCGTTAAAGTACCAATAGTATTTACCTTCAATTATTACTCCAAATTTATATAAATTTCCGCTAGGTATTTTCCTAGACACTCTTGTTTCGTTTAAAAATGAAATATTAATATTATCCTCTACGAAGTCAACACGCTTGTATGATTTGTTAGATTCGTCTATTGTAAAAGGTGTTGTTTTTAAATTGTCCATATATCTTACTTATTATTAATAATAAACAAATATAATAAAAAAATATTATATAAATGCATAAATAACAAAAATATTATAAAATATTATATATAATAATTAATCAACTATGATAAATGAGTCTAAAGAGTTATAAACCAACTGTTTAAATAAAAGCTCTCGTTGTTCAAAATAGCTGTGAACTATGCTTCTATTTTCTTCAGTATCTCTATAAAATACTGCATCTGTTTTATAACAAAAGAAATCTACTCCTAAAAGTTCTTTAATTTCATGCATCATATAGTAACAGGAATACCTAATATCTTTATAAACTTCTTGTAAGTGTGGGTTGCTTTTAACTAGGTCAATGCTTCTAACAAGCTCTCCTTTTATATATTGCTCAAAAATTTTCTCGCTTCCTAATACAGACAAAGTGGCTAGGCGAAGTTCTTTAGCGGATTCTTCTAACCCTGAATCGTATGTTTTTTTTGTAATATATCCTTTTACATACGCAATTCTCCAAAAAGCATGGTCAAGGTCAGTTCCTGTAATCGTACCATCATTACAGTCGTATGTGTAATTATACTCGGTAGTTTTAACTATTGGTGGCATTTCGATAAATGGGTTATTTTTTATGAATAACAACACGTTCTTTTTAACAGTCCCAAATAGGTGTATTTTTCTTTTATTAAACTTGCCACCATAAGGAATATACATTCGTCTTTTACCCTCGTAAAGTATCTCTGTATAGTCTGTGCCTTTTCTTATGTAGAAAGAAATCTTGTTCATAATCAACATCTTAATTACTCTTTCTGGTGGGATTCGTTTAAATTTCTTTGGAAGCTGTTTAAATGTTTCAGAATCTATTAATTCCATAGTTAGGTTTTTTTAGGTTTTATTAAGTTTTGAAGTTGCCCCCCTTTTTCAAATTTCTTCAATATTATAGCCTGTCTTTGTTTGTATTCTCTGGCGGTTAATATACCTTCCTTAAAGTCTAATCTTAATATTTCAAGAACTCTTGTAAGCGATTCTGCAATTGATTTTTCAAGAGGGATTTTATCGGTAGAACTTGGTGCTTTAGTTTCAACTGATGACGGCAGTTGTTGTGCTTTTACAACTCGTTTTTTAGCTCTTTCTTCTTCTTTTTCGGTAATTCTTTTTTCAGCATCTTCTCTAGTTTCCATTGTTTTTTTGGAAGCCCTATCATCTGTTACTTCTCCATCCCCTGTTCCCATGTCGTGCGAAGAACCCTCCATTGTTAAAAGTATGTAGTACGAACAAGCCTTACCATCGTCTTTGCCATTAGGCACTACAAGTCTTTTAAAGACAAGAAATATACCTGATGCGTCTTTCTCTGGTCTAAATGAATCTATTAAAGGTTTTAAATCTGATAACTCGTATTTCTTGACAATTCCTGTATTCATACGCCCATCTATTTCAATGGCTATTTTTAAGTTATTATCAAATTGACTGATTACATCTCCTATCTGCCAAAAGTTAATAGGTTCTAACAGCGATAGAGGGATTGACAATGCGTTAAAACATACTTCTTTAGATTTAGTGGCATCGGTAGCTTGAGTATCTAATATAGACTTAATAAGGGCATTTACTTCGGTAGCTTTTATGCTGGATACTGGCTTCCCTTTATATCTCTGAAATAAGTTAGCCGATGTCCACTTCTGAGCATCTCTCCATTTCCACCCCAACTTATTACGTTTAGAAATTTTATAAGCCCGTTTAGCTAAGATATTGAATATCTTAATCGAGTTGTTTTTTTTCATTATAGAGGTTTTTTGAAGTTCCTGTATTTTTTAATAGTAGAAAGACTAACGCTGAAAATCTTTTCCCCCTGAGAACAAGTGTGTGTTTCACAAAAAACAGCAATTTGTTTTTTTAATTCTTCTGGAATAGGAAATCTTTTTTTACCTGTGTCTAATAGTCCATACTTTGCACAATGGTAGTTGATTGTGCCTTTAGAACAATTAAGTTTTTTGGCAATTTCTCTATATGATTTCCCATCTCTTCTCAAGTCTAATATTGGTAATTTTAAATTTTTAGAGGGCATCTTTTTTACGTTATTGGTTATAGGTACAAATGTAATTAAAAGCGGTAAAAAAAAGAGCTATTATACTCTTTTTTTTATGTCTATTTATTTTCTTTTTTAACTTAAAGAAAATTTTGTCTGATGTGCCAGTGGTTTCCAATTTATGCCGAAATCATCTTTACCTCTCTGTTCTAACATATCTGAAAAAATATTTGCCTTTTTTTCTTCATCGGCATTTACCTGTTCGTCTTTTCCTAGTCTTAAATTAGTGTCTCCTATATTAATCTCCCCTTTATTAAAGAAGTTGTAAACGAAAAAAGAAACTGCTCCTAAAATAATAGCTCCTCCAGCATAATACATTAGTTTTTTATTTTGTCTTATCATCTTTTTAATAATTATTTGTTACTGCTAACGAATCATCTAATCTAATCTTTACGGGCATTGCTTCTACTGGGCTTATTACAACTCCAATTGGAGTTGACAGTCCTAATTGTGTATCTATTGACGAACGAATAAGAGGATGCATAACGTCACTAACGAAATACTTACTTGGCTTAAATCCACCTAATTGCGTGTCTATTGGTTTTACTTCCTTACTTGGCTTAAATCCACCTAATTGTGTGTCTATTGGTTTTACTTCCTTACTTGGCTTAAATCCACCTAATTGCGTGTCTATTGGGTTTACTTCCTTACTTGGCTTAAATCCACCTAATGCACCTCCTGTAGAACCGCCTCCTTTATCTTCAGCAGTTGCTTGTTCTATTTTAGGTCTTTTCTTATAGAAAAGATAAAGTACAATTCCTGCGATTGCAGTATAAACTAATGTTGTTGCTTTCATAATTAAAATTTAATTTTACTGTAAAGGTATTAAAAATTTAATAACTTTATAATTAATTCTAATTTTTATTAAACTAAGTGTAAAACTAACTCATCGCTTTTTAGCATGGGTGGGTGTGTAGTTCATCTGTAAAGTTTATAAGTTGTGTAGTTGCAAACATTTTTATTTCTATCAAGGGCAGAGTTTGGCTCTGAGATTATATCCCAACCGCTATCTCTTAAATTAAAAATAATTGCAGATAGTCGTGTAGCTCCGTATAATTCTATTGCCTCCCAAGAGGTAATCCTTCCCTTAGCTATTAGGTGTAATTGAACTTGGCTAGTTTTAGTAACTTTCTCCTTTTGTGCTTTGTAATCGTTTAATGTTTTCATAATTAATTAATTTAAGGTATTTTTTGTTTTTTATTCAAACTCGTCAATTTCAGTGATACTACGAATAGCTTTATTTTCTATTTCTATACGTATATATGCTCTTCTTAACTTTTCTTTAAGCATCCTATGAAGCTCTTTAGTTGTAAATTCTCTCTTTAATTTAGTCATTTTCATACGCTTTTTTACAGTTATTAGAGCAAAATTCTTTATGACAATCTTCTCCGCAATAAGCACATTTATTTTCCGCATCTTCTGGCGGGTCTAAATTCTCCCAATTATCTATCATTTTTTTTAGTTTTAAATTTGTTTACATTCCCATCCTTGTTTTTATAGTTTTCTAAATCTTTTTCCTTATCCATAATATTTGTTGTTATTTAATTAATTTCTGGTTAACATGAAAATTTAAAGTGTTAAAGTTTAGGAAAACATATTTTCTTTTACGAATTGTAAAGCATAGCCATCTTGATTTACTGCTACTAAACATATTTCAGGAGTTTGGTCTTTTACGAATTGTAAAGCCTGACCATTTTGAGTTACTGCGGCTAAACATATTTCTGGAGTTTGGTTCTTTACATACTTTAAAAATAAACCATATTGTTTTAATGCTGCTAAACAGGTTTCTTGAGTTTGTTTCTTTGCAAATTGTAAAGCGAAACCATTTTGTTTTACTGATGCTAAACAAATTTCTGGAGTTTGGTCTTTTACGAATTGTAATGCGTAACCATCTTGATTTACTGATGCTAAACAAATTTCTGGAGTTTGGTCTTTTACGAATTGTAAAGCCCGACCATTTTGAGTTACTGCGGCTAAACATATTTCTGGAGTTTGGTTCTTTACGTGTTCTAAAGCGTAACCATATTGTTTTACTGCTACTAAACATATTTCAGGAGTTTGGTCTTTTACGAATTGTAAAGCCCGACCATTTTGAGTTACTTTTTCTAAATCTGTAAGTTCTACTATTTTAGGTTCTTGTAAAGAATCCCATTTACCTTTGTAATCATTTAAGTTTTCGATTGGTTTCATATTAGTTAGTTATTAGTTTTCGTCAGACATT
>Ga0105051_10005645_pt1 | contig 13863 bp, 8 predicted proteins | sample FRY02_FD_78383 | JGI IMG/M metagenome (GOLD analysis project Ga0105051, IMG submission 78383) | Freshwater microbial communities from Lake Fryxell liftoff mats and glacier meltwater in Antarctica - FRY-02 (megahit assembly) | ecosystem: Environmental > Aquatic > Freshwater > Ice > Glacier... | reverse complement strand
TTCCACTAACCCTCCGGCCAAAGCATTGCGTTCAGTCAACTGGGAACTTCTGCAGTCCTTCGTTCAAGACCCGCTCGAACGCTTCATAGTCGCCATCCTTGTGAAAAATCGCGTCTCGCTGATTACAACGATTTAAAGCATGCTAAAGATGTCCTGCAACATCGGCACGTGGTGGTCGCGGCATCTTGGTCTCCTTTTGAAGTTCTGATGCATCACGAATTACCCAGTCAACCTTTTTGGATCCTGACCCTTTTTCCTCCGACTTGTTTAGATCGCGAGTGGATCTTTCGCCATCTCTAGAATCCAAAGCAAGGGACTGGCCACGCCGATACCTGCAAGTTTTGCTTCATGCCCCGTCGAAGAGATTTTCAGTTGAATTGGTGCAGCTGCAAAATACATGGTATTTGAGAAGCGTGCCTCAATTTGGCTGACCAAACCTGTCGCGCCCCATTCTTGTAATCGTGACCGAATGTGATCACTCGATAGCTGACGTTGCTCTTCCGTTGTGGCCCCAGGAGGGATCGCTCCTAACTTTAGTTCTCGGTGTAAACCACATAGGTCCAATTTTGTCACGACTACGGCGTATGGACATTTTACGAGTCGGTCCGGTTTCAAACCGAAATGGCGCTGCATGCCAATCAGGAATCGGTCGAGCACGTCGATTGCCTCCTCTTGCGTGATCATGCTATCAAGTCCTTGCTTCTTAAGTGAGGCTCCATATTTCTGCTTCACTCCAGTCAGGCTGAATGGATCAATCAGAATTATCCCACCTGTGACATGTTTGAACTGGTAGTGGCCGTGCATCCGGTCCGTTGAAAGGAAGATCTCTCCGGCGGCATCGAAGAAATACACTTGGTGCCGAACTCGGCCGTCCTTCGAGTGAAAGAAACCGTTAAACGCAGGAGGCTTGTTGTCCACTGTCTTTCGCGTACTACCAGACATCACAATTGACTTTTTTTCGTCGTCAAAGAACTCCTCCGACAGCCGATCAGTGAATCGAAAGTCCAAGATTCGCTTAGGGGCGATCTTGTTGATCAACGTGTCCATCGCGGCAACCATAAACCCCGTCTTGCCTGAATTCGGCGGCCCAATCAGTGCGATCACCGCAGTAGTGCTGCGAGTGTCCACGTCAGCGTCCAAAGGCTTTCGACAGTGTTCGTGAGGGCATCTCGCTGTCAACGTATGTCGCGTCGATAGAAACGTGCATGGCATCAATTCACCACAACAGCACCTGTGCCCGAAGATTCCGTACGATGACGGACGCAGCCGAGAATGCCATTTTCGGCACTTTGGGCATTGGTATTCCGGAAGCGACACTTTTTCGCCGCAATGCCGGCAGAAAGTCGACCATCCCTTATACAGCAAGTAGCACCGCTCGCAGACATCCATTACACCATATGCGAGCATGATGAGTAGCGCGATGATCGCGACTATTGCCACGTGAAGCGGAACCAAACAAATCCACACCACCGTGCCGGCCACAACTACCATCACGGCTGCCGTTCCGCAAAAGATGTTGGCAAGCCAGTTTCCTTCCCCGACATGCTGCCAGTATCCTTGCGCGCTTCTCAAGTTCCGCTCATGGGCGTCTTTGATTGACGCCGCCATATCGCGGTACGCCTTTCCGAACCAATAGTGCTTAACCGCAGGATAAGATGTGGATGGCATATACGCTCACGGAATCCAGGGCTGCTCCAAACGAATGTTTGCCGCAAGTGCGGCACAATAGTTTCCAATTGCGTGCATCGCCCCCCAAGCCGCGCCCACTGCAACAAGGATCATCGTGCCTGGGATGATCACGTAGACAATGACGTAGAACGCGATGACCAATGCAATCAGACCCGCAATTAACTGGGGCATTTTCTCTTAATCTCCAAATGCATTAAGTGCGACGTGCATGTCTATTGTCTGATCGCAGCCTCCAGTCAGAACAACAGTAGATACACGCGCAGTCCAACAAAACGAAGGATGCGACCAAGCAAAGAACGCCTTTTACAATCGGCACGGGTACGGCGAGCGGACCACTCATTGATCTTATCCTTACTCAGCTCCTTTTGATACGAACGAACATACCGATTCAGTTCCGCATAGCTCTTGCCCGAAAGTGAATGGAGCCAAGAATCGAGTTCCTGGTTTGCGCATTCGAGCAACCGCTCAAGTGCGGAGCTTGGGGCTCCCACAGCCAGTGTGGCAACGACGAAGGCACCAGCGGCATCAGGTGAAATGTTCGCAAACTCCTTACTCTTGAGCACTCTTCTGTACTCAACGCCCACGCCTTCCTGCCCACCAACGCTGCAAGCCCACTCGAGAACCCCTATATGTTCCTTTGGTACTCGGGTCATCGCAAGGAGCGGGAACAACGATTGGGCAACGACGGCACTCCCCGTGGAAGGATCAACTTGCGGACCGAGCGCAGACCATGCTGAATGCACTTCAGTAAGGCTACGCGTTCGGCCACGACACAGGTTCTCCAGAAACACACGTAACGGAATCTGAACCGGCGCGTCGCACCTCGCCACCTTGCACAACTTCTGAACAGTGTTGGCAAGAGCAGATGCCTGGCGATCAAAGCGATCAAGCGGGATCTGTGCTGCCATCACTCCGATCATTTCCCCTGCTACTTTCGAGTCGATTTCAGCCACGATGTCCGAATGGCTAAAGAGCCAGGTTGCAATACCATCGCGAGTGTCACGCGATGCGTTTCGCCAGGCAGCAACAACGACGGGAACAAGTTCTGCTTTCCTTCGCCTGGGAAGCGATTTACGTAAACTGCTGAGGCAATCAAGAAACCCACCGAAATTCGCATTCACGTTCTTCGATCGGTAATTCAATTCTAGCAACAGTATTCCCAGTTGGTCCTGCTTTATCAGTGACTGCCGAACCTCTGACGCGTTCGACGCAAAGGCGTGGTCAAGTGCGTTGGCTACACCCATGCCAACAGCGTCACAGATGGACGCATCCGAAGTCCCGTCCGCGAGCTCGATACACAGTTCGCAGAATGCACGTTGCCCCCCGCTTTCTGCCGTCACTGCAAGCAGTGGGCCGACAATTTTTGCATGGCTTGTAGCAGCGATCAGGGAAGCGAGAGCATCGCGAAATGCCTGAGAGATACCTGCCGAAGAAGCGTTGGTCCTCTCAGCACGCATCGCTAGGAAGTGCAGCAGGTGTTGCATGTGCTCCGGAGCATTCTGGTGAGCAACAGCAATCTGTTTCAGCACGTCAGAACGAAGAAGTAGCGATTGCAATTCAGAATGACGAAAATCCATCTCGCGTGCGATATCATCTAGTTTCGACAGAAGCGGCCTCCAGTTCGCTCCCCCGTCCAATAACTCGTCGTGGATCAGCCGTACGGAAGAATGGACGGCGACGCTACGAAATTGTGGGCTTGATGCAGTCGTCGCCAACTTTCTGAGTCCCTCAGAGACGCGAAGTCGTTCTGCCGGAGCAGTCTTCGCAATTTGGACAGCTCGCTCGACAAGGCGGCTGATCATTGAGTTCCCATCCTCATCTTGGCGGAGTGCTGAACCAGCAAAGCCGATCGCATCAGGAATGCGTTCGCAGGATTGGGGGGGTATTGACGATCCGCCATCAGCTAGCGCGAAACACGTTAACAAACACTGCAACCGGTCGGAATCCGGCTCAAACGAGAACCGCTCGGAGAAGTGGTGAAACGAATGAAACCAATCGGGAGTGTCGCGAAGTTTGCCAGCGAGAATATGTCCGCAACTGTCCTTCGCGCTCGCAACATTACTGAACCGTTCGTCGACCAAATCAAACGCGAACGCCCGGTAGTCCAGCTCCTCGCTTGAGATCTTTAGATCACTGTCGGGAGTTGTACATTGAATATCTACGCCCGCTAACTGCGAATTGACAAACGAAGCAAACGTGAAACAGGGGCTCATATTGCGTGGAAGCAGTTTCGTAAGGCAACCTAGCCAGCCAGTCAGATTTGCAACGCTATCTCGAATGATAACTGGGCGATTTGCAACCCTTGACGATAGCAGTGCGTCGAGCATTACGGCCAAGCGTTCAAAACGGTCCGCCTTTTCGCGTATGAATGACGCAAGTGACGCGAAGTCGAGTGAGGGAGAGGCGATCCTTACCGCAGATGGATCGATGGCGTTCAACTGCGGCGGCTCGTCGGTCACCGTCTCCCGCCACTCGCCCCAAAGCGAAAGGTCAATCGGCCAAATATCACTCACTGGAGGCAGCACCAGTGAATGCGCAATGAAGTTACCACGGCGTCCTGAATAGTCGGCACCCGCGTATGCGGAGCGCGTGACCGCCGTATGTCCGTCAGTGAATTGAGTAAGTTGATAATTGGGCGGGCAGTACCGGCGAATGTCCTGCGGCGTTGGGTTAGTCGGCAGACCGCGGGGATAGCGGTACGCCTGAAGCTGCTCGAGCTCGAATCGATGCTCCCAAGTCAGGCCAGGGCTGGTCGCCTGAGTCTGGAATCCTGGTCCGGCCCCTATCCCTCGCTTGCACGAGGTGTATACCATTTGCTCTATGTTCATCGCATACACCTCACCTTGCCGCCTTGACATAGCCTAAACGGTACAATAGCCATAAGAACGGATCCTCCACACGGCGCGGGTCGAGTCGCGGCAGCGTCTCATCGGGATTCTTTTTGCAGCCGAGAGAGCTGACTCCGAAAAACGCCACCGTCGAGAACCAGCTGCGAAGCTCATGCACTAGCCCTCCCTGTTGCCACGATGCTAAAAGCGACTCAATTTCATCACTGACCGCAATTGCTTCGGCTGCATCGTACTGCCCCGCCGACCGGGAAGTAAGAACGGTAAGGCTACCATCAACAATCGACTCCAGTTCGTCGAACTTTGAGAAGGCCACAGCCAATGGAGTCTTAATCATGCGATTCGGCCCCATTCCGCGTCCATTGCGGATTAGCTTCGCGGTTCGCGAGAGGATGTCACGTGTATCGATCATGACTTCTCCGGGATCGGGAGGATCGGGAAGAAGTCCCCTTACATGAGGTATTTGCCTAGGATCAAGAAGGAGAATGATACCGCTTGATCGGTATATGTACCGATTTACCGTTGCCATCGTGGCTTCTGAATTCAAATCCTCACCTGCCGTATCAAAAAAAACGAGGGTGATCGTGCGTGTGATCTTCCGCCTGCCGAACAGATCCTTTCCACCGAATTGAAGGTTGAAGACCATAGGAAGCCGCACGTTTGCGTCCCGTACCCCCGAAGCCGTGACGTCGAGTGCTCGTCGTTTGTTGTAGAGCGGATCGCGAAAGTCACGGGCGAACCGTTGAATGGTGAAGTCATCCTGTGGCGACAATGTGACGTTCATCATCGGTCCGACTCTGTTGCGGATTTCCTCAACGAGAGTAGCAATGTAATGGCTCTTTCCCGAATTCTTTGCGCCAATCACTGCGATGATTGCATTGGGGCACTGACCGAATGTCGACGGAAGTGTTACATGACAAGTCGGACAGATGCGATCCTTGCTTGGTCGCTGGCACGCATCGCAGACGACTTGGCCTCGCTTAGAGGCACTTGGGTTCAGAACCTTTCCCTGCGCTCCAGCAGCCATCATAGGCCAGTGAGATTTTAGCTCTGGGTCTGGTGTGCGACCGGGACACGACAGGTTCCCGCATCGAAAGGGAGCTTTCGGGAACCGAAACACATCAAAACAAAATGGACATGTTTGGTTGAAAAAATGGCACGAAAGTTGAGTGAGCATCGATTTGGCCCTGAGGTGTAAGTCATCGCTTTAGTAGTAGCTTGTCCTTTGTCGCCGGCACCAGGCGGAGTCCAGGGTGTTGGTTAGGGTGCTTCAGGAAAAGTTTCACATATAGGGACGTGGCTAGCCCTGAAACTTCGAGCGGCAATTCCGCACGTCCGTCATGGAAAACAATGCGATCGGCTTCGTGAAGAACTTCACCGTCTTCTATTCGAGTGGGCAGCCTATCCGGTAGCCCGACAACAACAATCTCACTCAGTTCGCAGACGTCGTGTGCATCAACGCGAAGTTCAATCTTTGGAGTACCATTGTTCGACCAAAACATGCGACCAGACGATAGCTGATATGTGACGCGCGTTTCGTGACCAAACGATTCGATGCGACTGATCCCTGTGGAGTAGAAACCCCCGTGCGGAGCCTTTGAGGCAACGGTGATCCGATAGGGGCGTGAGCGAGTACATCGGACGTGCCAGACATCTCCGTTCCGATGAAAGGCGTTCCGAGTAACTTCCTCGGACCTTTCAAGCACAAGGGTTCTCGCAGCGTCATCGGAAACGGCATGGAGAGAGATGCGAACGACATCGATTCCGTCTGGCCAATCCCAGATCAGCTTCACGGCACCTTGAACCAAGGGGCGACACTGCAGATTGATCACCTCCGGCAGGTTCGCAATATGCCGCCATTGGCCCACGATGGCGGTCGAACCCTCGATGGTGATCGGTACGAGAAATAACTGGCCGGATTTTGGTAGCGAAACCTCAGCGCTGTCGAAGCCCAGCCTCGCCGCCCCTTCACCTAAAGCCCGGGCCTCGGCCACATCAATCAACGAACCGACAATTCCGTTTTCCGGTTGCTTTGAGCCTAGGCGAATCTCCAAGCGTCCGACGCTTGGCGGAGTCCATTGCAGCTTGGCGCGATTCCCTACCACCGTCGCGATCAAATTCATCACCGCCGTGGGTCGACGACTGACCGTGACAACGATTTGCTCGGCCGTGGATCGAGCGAACTGCCCCGGCGACGTGGGATCGGGATATACCGCCACGACGCTGTAGGTGACGGTAGCGCCGACTTTCAGGCCATCTTCGGTGAACTCCTCCCCACGGACTCTCTCCCGTTTGCCGCCAGGTTCACGCGTCACTTCCACGAGTTCGCAGGGGGGCGGCTTCCTCCAAGTCAGCCGGGCAACTCCGTCGGTCGACGTCGCTGACAACCCCGTGACCGGTGCCGGATAAAGCACCCCGCCCGAAACCGCAGCCTTGAGCGAAGGCGTTTCGCCCCAAACGCTGTAGACCGCGTAATAATAGGCGTAGCCACCTTCCGACTTCGTATCATCGAATTGATTGCCGCTGACTCGGGCCAGTTCTTCGCCGTCGGTCATGCTGGCCGGCAACCCGCCGCGCTTGCGACGCACAACGAATGTCGTTCCCTTCCGCTCGCCCGTGCATTGCCATTGCAGACGGACCAAGGACCGGCCCGCGGATACACTCAGCCCATGAGGCGCGGGCGGCGGATACTTGCTGATCGCCGTTGACGCCTCCGACATGTCGACGCAATGAGTGAGCGTTTCGACATACTTTTCCAGCGCCTTCTCGCTGTTTCCCTGAAGCGCCAGCCGCGACGCTTCCTTGCAGGCCTCCCGTGCGCGGTCGATGCCTGCTGTTATCTGCCGCTCGGTGGCGGCGTCGACCGGCTGACCGTTTGCGACGAGTTGCCCTGCCAGCCGCTGGGCGTGCAGCAACTTACGCAACCGAATGAGTTCCTCAAGCTGACCGCGCAACTTGCCTTGATCCGCGATCCCTTCCTTGGCTTTGGCGAGCAGTTCGACCGCGAGCGCGTATCCAGGCCAAAGGTTCAGAATTTCCTCAGCGCTGCTCCGGGTTTGTGCGAACCGTGTCGCGTTCAGGTACGCCGCTCCCTCCTTAAGCAGTCGCTCCACGTACGGTGCGTCTCCCGTGGTATAGCCGCACGCCGAACAGCACGCATGCTGCGTCGGAACAATTTCCTTGCACGCAGGATTAGGACAGGCCAACTTGAGCGGCCGACCGCAGTCCGAGCACTTGTCTTGCGCGATGGCGCTCGCGAGCGAACCGCAAAACCCGCACGACAACAGGCGTTCCGCCACAATGGTTTTTCCAATGGCCAAGGTAAATGCCTTGGTTCCAGCGACCCATTCCTCAACGTATTCTCTGATGCGCTGGGGCGTTGCGCCCTTGACGTGGGCTTCCTTGATGATCGTCTCCATCGCATTATCCGTGATGACTTTCTTTTCGCCTCCAGCCAATCGAATCAGGAAGTCGATCTTTCGAAGCTCGCGTTCACTCAGATAGTTGTCGTACTTTTCCTTGTTGCCGCGATCGAGCAAATGCTTCCGAGCATGACTGAGAATTGCGTTGCGGACCTTTTTCTCAGGTGTGCCCTCGATCAGCTTGCCAATTACTTCATCCTGCGCCCGACATGCGGCCTCGATGCGGGCCGGACCGGACACCGGTTTCAGGTCCATTTCGAGGAAATCATATAGCGACGCGAGATGGAGCCCCTTCAGATCGTTTTCGATGCTGAGCGCCGCGGTCCCATCGAGCATCGGCCGTGCTTTGGGCCGAGCGGTTTTCGCCGCCGCTGTCGTGTCCTCGGGAACGCCAAGCTTGACGAGGCTGGCCTTAATAGCTGCCTCGTCGAAGCCCGGAACTAGCCGAGCGATTTCGGCGAGTTCCTTTCGGGCATAGCTGCCGCGATTCTGCAGCACGCGCAGCATCGACGCGAGAGTCTTTTCCTCCTCAAGCAATTCCTCTCTACGGGCCTTGGCTTCCGCCTTTCTCGCGGCGGAATCCTGCATCACGACATAGATGGTGTCGGCTTTAGGATTTCCCTTTTCGCCGAGATAAATCTTGAATGCCTGCGACTCACGCTCCTCGCCCTTGGCGGCGTCGGTACTCACGGTGTTGGATTTGCGTTTAACTTCTTCGATGCGCCGTTCAATTGCTGGCCACGAATCCTCGGAAGGGTCGAGACGCAGAAGACGATAAAAGTTAGGGCGTTTACTCATGACCAAAATACCTTCATCAGCGCTTCGCTCCGGCGAGCAATCCCCAGAACCCAGACTTAGCCTGCTGCCCGGCAGCGGGAGTAGTTGAGTGACCGCCCTGGGTTCGAGTGATGACCTGCGCAATGGATGAAAATGTCGTGGTAAGCCCGGAGAGCGACGTGAAAAAGCTTCCCTCATCACAAGAGGCGATCGCTTTCAGGAACGCACGGTCTGCGCCGCCGAAGCCGATAGCAATGACGTCGATCTCGGCCTGGTGCAGTGCTTTCGCTCGTTTGATCGCTAGGCCCTGATTCGACCACACGCCGTCCGCTAGGGTGATCAAGAATCTGGGAGGCTTCGTTTGCTTCAGCAAACTCATGGCCTCATCGAAGGGATGCGCGTCGTTGCCGCCGCCAACCATTCCAATGTGCAGGCTCTTGATTGCACTCTTGATCTTTGAGGCGTCTTGCGAAGCCTTCAAAACGGTTTTCGTCGAATCGGCCACGGCGATCACACCCATCGAACAATGCGACAGGTCGACTTGGCCGAGAAACGCTACCGCCGCCTTTTGGGCCTCTTCGAGCGGCTCGCCTGACATCGATCCCGACAGGTCGAAAGCGAGATACACCGTCACGTGCGGAATCACCGGCTTCGGCGGCGGCGACAGGAATCGCTGCGGAACGTCACCCGGCAGCGGTTCGATCTTCACTGGCAGCTCGACGTCGGTTGATTTGAGCCGCGCCGAAACTTGAACCGACCCACTCAAGTCATACGCGTAGTCGATGTTGACGACTGCCACGCCGCCCGATTCGTGCGGCACCCTGGGAATCACGTAGCGGCCGAGGTAAATCACCTGGTCGACCGCCTCACGCTCGCCCTGCGTCATGAAGATTTCCAGCAGGTTATCCTCGTCAGGGCGCGTGTGATGCTGATAAGGGCGCGACTCGCGCCGCGGAACGGGCTGATCTTTCGGCAGAATGATCGAATTCAAATAGGCCGAATTGTCTTCATTGATGGCGATCATTCCCAAGCTATGGGGTGTCACATCAATGACACGCGACCTGCCCAGCAGCATCCCCTGGCCCGTGGTTTCGCCCGGCGCAAGGGCTGCCAATCCCGTGGGCCCCCAAGCCGAATGCGCCTGGGCACAAATGGCGGCTCCCAGCGCGACGGCCTCGTCGACATTAACGCCGTGGCTTGGCTCGTGGCCAAAGAGCTTTGTCAATCCCTGCTGAATCATCGGCATTCGCGTCGATCCGCCGACCAGTAGCACCTCGTCGACATCCGAGGCGCTTAGCTTCTGAGAGTTCAGCACCTCGCGCACGGTTTCGTATGTTCGATCGACGAGATCCTGGCACAACTCCTCGAACTGGGCCCGGCTGAATGTATAGCGACCCCTTTCACCCTCGTGAGCGATGAAGACGGTTGTCGATTGCCGGTCGGTGAGCGCCCGCTTCGCATCCTCGGCGGCGACCCAGACATCGCCGATGGCCACCGCGTCCTCGAGTGGGTTGACCCCGTATTCACGTAGAAATTCGGCCGCTAGATAATCGACAACCCGGGCGTCCCAGTCCTTGCCTCCGAGTTCGGCGTCCCCGGCGCTGGTGAGCACGCGCGTCTGCTCGGGAGAAATCTCGAGCAGCGTGACGTCGAACGTTCCGCCCCCGAGATCGTAGACCAGAACCTTGCGCGTACCTTTCACCTCTTTCGTGGTGCCATAGGCAATCGCCGCAGCGGTAGGCTCGTTGATGAGTTGCAGCACGTTCAGACCGGCCAGCCGCCCGGCCTCGAGCGTGGCCTTGCGCTGCGGATCGTGAAAGTAGGCGGGGACTGTGATCACGGCGTCGGTGACCGGGTATCCCAAACCGCGTTCGGCATCTTCCTTCAAGCTACGCAGCACGCACGACGAAAGCTCGATGGCGGAGCGTTCGACGTTGGCGGAGACAAAGCGGAAGTCCGCATCACCCATCATCCGTTTGAAGAACGACGCCACTCTTCCGCCAACTCGCATTTCCTCCTTGGCTTCTTCGCCGACGATGACGCGATTTTCGTCGAACCACACAACCGACGGCGTAATTGGCTTGCCGTGCCGATTGGGTAGCACGACCGCCTTGCCCGAGTCATCGACCACGGCAACCACGGAATTTGTCGTTCCCAGATCGATTCCGACTGCTTTCTTGGCCATGCTGCCACCCCTTCGTGATTAAGAGTCTATCCGGAAATAAACACAGTGTTTTTGCGGCCTTGCTAGGAGTGCTGATCTACAAAGGAATCGCAGGACGCAGCTAAATCCCTTGGGAACAGTGGATTGAACCACCAATGTTAAAATGGGACGTTTATTCCAATTCATTGTGTTTCAAGGCATATCTATTCCGGACAGACTCTAACTCACCGCCAAGCCCGCCACATGCGATTTCGACTTTGCCACCTCTTCGGCAGACATCGCCCCTTCGACCTTGAGATGCACCTCGACTTCTTTGCCGGTATGGGTGTGCCGGGCCAAGATATCCAGCAATCCGTCAGCCGAAAGCTTGAACGACACATCAATAGGCGAGCCCTTGGGATAGGGGGCACCCAGGTCCAGTTGGGCTTCGGCCAAGCGTTTGCAACTGACTTCTTCTACCAGATTCTCTTTCTCTGCATCGGTCGTGCGCATCTCATTCTCGAAGATCACAATGCTCACCGACGTCTGATTGTTCTCCATCGTGCCAAACGTCTTCGTCACGTTAAGCGGGACTGAATCATCGACATGTACCAAGTTGGCGATTCTCATCTCCTTCAATTGTTCGATATAGACCTGCAACCCGAAACTGCGAGACGTCACGTTGCCCACCGTCTGCGTTCCCAGCTCGATGGCGGCGTTCGACGCGAGGCCGTAACTCTCGCCCGCCTTGGCGAAGGCAGAGGCCCGGTCGCTCTGACTCACGGAGTCCATATTATCGACGGTCTTTCCCGTCGGTGCTTGCTCGTTGATGATCTCGATGGCCTTGTCTTCGAGGACCATCTTCAGGCCGAAGATCGCGGCGCCTTTAGCGACAATCTGGTTCGGATCTTGTTGCTTCAATTCCAGATTCGGAAACTCCTGGGCAAGTCGCTCCTGAACTTGCGGCATGTAAGTCGAACCGCCGACCAATAATATCTTCGTTGGCGCGCGCATCGACGGGTTTGCCGCTACGCGGTCCAATACCGTCTTGGTGATCGAGACTGTGCGGTCCAGCCATTGCCGAGTGACGTTATCGAAATCCTCCTTCGATATTTCCCCGCGAATTCGCGATCCGCCGTAAAACAGCGGTTCTTTAGCGATCTTGGCGCTGCTGAGACTCTTTTTCATGTCTTCCGCCTTCAGTAGCAACTCGGCATAAAATTGCTTGTCGCTGATCACGCTTTCGACTGAATCGCCGATTTCCTCGGCAACTTTTTGCGCTAAGTACTGCGCCACCTCGGTATCCCAGTTGTGGCCGCCTAACTCCGCATCGCCGTCAGTGGTCAGAACTGTCAGGGCCTTTTTCTGAATGTCGATGACCGTCACGTCGAACGTGCCGCCACCCAGGTCGAAAACCAGCACCGTGTCGCTCTCGCCTTGTGCGGCACCGTAGGCGATGGCTGCCGCCGTCGGCTCGGGAATGACGTAGCGAACCTTCAGACCAGCGATCTCACCGGCCAACTCCGTCGCCTTTTTCTGCGCCAACCCGAAATAGGCGGGACAGGTGATAACGACTTCTTCAATCGCCCTGCCCGTGACTTTCGAGGCGTCATCGACGATCTTCTTCAGGATCAGGGCCGAAATATCCTCGGGGCGATACTCCTTGTCGTGGATTTTGAAGTGCCAATCGGGATTGCCCATTTCTCGCTTGACTTTCGACACCACCCGATCGGCATCCGTGCGGATCATGTCCTTGGCGTGCTTGCCGACGACGACATTATCGGCGTTCTCGAAGAAGACGACCGACGGCGTCGTCTGTTCGCCTTCCTTGTTGGCGACTACGACCGCTTGGCCATGCTCGTCGACGTACGCAATGCATGAGTAGGTGGTGCCGAGGTCGATTCCAAAAATTGTCTTCACGCTCATTTCGTCCTCCCTTCGGCCGCTTGTTCCGACGTCAGCGGGCCGCCTTCTTGATACACGAAAACTTTGACACGTTCCTTCTCGATCACTCGGCCGTTCATTTCATATCCAGGCAGCAGTCGCTCGACTATCTGGCCATGTTTCGCAGCGTTGCCGATCGGCTCCGTGCTCCGTACCTGTTGAACTTTCGCATCAAATTCCATCGCCTGACTATGAAACATCGTAACACCGACGTTTTCGAGAATCAGCTCCAGGTCTTTGCGGACTCCTTCAAGCTCAAGGAAAAGGCGTTCGGGCCCCAGTTGTTCGACTGGCTTCTTCCGCAACGCGGCGACATGCCGGGGAATCTGGTCCGCATAGCGGACGATTTGTTTCACGAGCGGCAAGAGAATCGATTCAGCGAGCCCCCTCTTGTAGTCTTGGAGTTCGCCGTGCAGCCGTTCGATTTGCTGTTCCTTGAATTGGTCGAACGCAAGCTTCTTCTCAAAAAGCTGAATGATGTGGCTCTCGGCGTTCGCAATGCAGTCACGGATTGCGGCCACCGGATCGTTCGCGGGAGAGCTATTCTGCTGAGCCGCTGGGCCGTTGGCGTTCGCGACCGTGTTCGACTCAGCGTTGTCAACGTCCCGCAAATTCGGTTCGGTGCTCTGATTGATCGTCGGACTATCTACGCGGCTACCTTCTTCCGCTGTTTTGTCCTCATTGATTCTTTCTCCCGGTTCGGCCACTGCGGGATCGACTGATTCTGCCACGTTGTATACCCCCCCCAGCAATTCCCGATCACTGAACCGGGACGTATCTTAGTAACCCAATCTAACGAAGAGCCATAAGAACGCAACCAATAGTGTTCGGCAGGGTGCGATCCGCGTATTGCGCATAGGAACGGAGTGAACTGGTATTTGTGAAAAGAGGCGTCCTTCTGCAGAATGTTGGTTGTCACACTAACACCACAGGAAAGGACGCCTCATGGTTGGTCAAGGTACACGCTCACTGTTGTTTCGTGCAATGTCGGATGTTGAGTTTCGCAGAAAAACAGGCGCTCATTTCGTCGTGCTTCTCCGGG
>Ga0105051_10005644_pt1 | contig 13866 bp, 15 predicted proteins | sample FRY02_FD_78383 | JGI IMG/M metagenome (GOLD analysis project Ga0105051, IMG submission 78383) | Freshwater microbial communities from Lake Fryxell liftoff mats and glacier meltwater in Antarctica - FRY-02 (megahit assembly) | ecosystem: Environmental > Aquatic > Freshwater > Ice > Glacier... | reverse complement strand
GCAGAGAGGATTTCTCCAGCACAAAAAAAAACGTGAATCAACATTACGCTGAGAAACAAATAAGCCCCATCCGCCTGGGCGGAAAGGGCTTGTTCATAGTGGAGCCGGAGGGATTCGAACCCTCGTCCAAACACCAGACCTGTGGGCCTTCTACATGTTTATTCTCAACTTAATTTTCGAGACCGGTCCGGCAAGAGACAACCTAACTGATCCTTATCCTCTGAGATTTTAGTCCGCGGGCCGAGAAAACCCTTGGCTTATTCTTACCTGTCGATGCCTCATTAGTTGCACTGTAAGACACTGTTGCAACCGAGACAGCTACTGTTTAAGTCTAACTTAAGCAGCAAGCGCGAAGTTAGATTCGCCTTGTAAAATTTGGAACATTTGATTACGGATGATCATTCCAACACCCGACATGCTTACCACACCGACCTTGCTGCTGTCAATACCGGTCGGCCCCATAAAAAAAGAACTGGTGCAAAACTAACCAAAAGCGTGCCGTTCTGTTCAAATATCAATCAATCTTGTTGCTACCAACCCAACTCAGAAAATGGAATTTCCAATTCAAAGCTAATCTTCTGATTCACCTTTCTATTTTGAAGCGTAACGGTTTGCATTTTCCAATCAAATAGTATCATCCCGAAGTTGCGGTGGTAGTAGGTTTTACCTCTCATTCGATGTGGGTTCTTCTCAATCATAACGTTGTTCGCATGAGTCAACCCACTACACGTATAATCGTGGATTGGATACGGCAAATCATCACGTTTTAACTTGGATATTTCTGCATAGTGTCGATCTCCTGATATGAAAATCACACCTTTCACTCCCGTATCCTTTATCAACTTTAGCATCCGCTCACGAGCGGTTGAAAAATGTCCCCAAGTTTCGAAAGGATGTTTATCAGACACAAATTGAAAGCTAGAACCGACCAATACAACCTTGGCTGTTGAATTTTTGAATTCGTTCTCCAGCCAAAGCCATTGCACCTCTCCCAGCACATCACCATCTGTATCTGGTTTATCACGATGATAGCGTTGATCCAGCAAAATCACCCTTACGCGATTATCATCTACGCCATATTCATAGCTGGTGTAAATTCCTTCTTGACTCCATCTTGGACTTCCACTCGGTTCTTCAAAAAATTCTAGAAAAATCTTCTGGCTTTCTGCACGCTTTGGATATTCTTTCCCACCATCATTCACTCCGTAATCATGGTCGTCCCAAGTGGCAATGATGGGACATTTTTCCTTTAACAACTGATAATTGTAGTTATCGCCAAGCTGCTGATATTTTATTCGGAGCACTTCCATGTCTTCCGTATCAGCGTAAATATTATCGCCAAGCCAGATCCATAGTTGTGGATTCATGGCAATCACTGTTTTCCAGATAAACTGCTCGCCTATTTGATGTCCGCAAGAACCGAAAGCAATTCGCTCAATTGGCTTTTGACCTGAAACGAAGTTTGACAAGCAAAAGACAAAGCTAAACAGCACGAATATTCTCATCCAACGAAGGTCGGTTTTAATGTCTAATTTTCGGAATCAGACCTTGCAACGTGAAAACACTTCTCCTTTGCTTAATTCCATTTTTAGCAACTACGGCTTTTGCTCAATCTCCTATTGGATCTAGAACCATCACCTACAACGACCCAGCTAGAAACAACCGTGCAATACAATGCGAAATCTACTATCCAGGAGTGACCGCTGGGAACAATACCGTTGTGGCGGTTGGAGAATTTCCAATCATAATTTTCGGACATGGTTTTACCATGCAACCTACCGCTTATCCGAATTGGAAAGATGAATTCGTTCCTGATGGATATATAATGATCTTCCCGGGAACAGAAACGTCATTTAGTCCGAATCATGAGAATTTCGGATTAGACCTGCGGTTTCTGGCCACGCAAATGCAGAATGAGGGACAGAATAACGCTTCGCCATTCTATCAGCATGTTTCGGATCGGACTGCCATTATGGGACATAGCATGGGAGGTGGAGCAACGTTTTTGGCGGCTTCAGGTTTTGCTGGTGTTGATTGTATTGTAGGTCTCGCTCCTGCCGAAACAACCCTATCTGCTGTTTCAGCAGCCGCCACGGTTACCGCACCTACTTTGGTGTTATCTGGCACGTCTGATGGTGTAACTCCTCCTGCGGATCATCACATTCCGATTTACAATGCGACTGGGTCTGACTGTAAGTACTTTGTAAACATTCAGGACGGTTCTCATTGCCGTTATGCTTCAAGTCCAGGTTTGTGTACTCTAGGCGAATTTATGCCTGGAAGCCTTTCTGCTGCAGACCAACAAGCGGTGAGCTATGCGGTGTGTCATCCTTGGTTCGATTATTTTTTGAAGGACGATTGTGATGCTTGGGATGATTATTTAACGGCCCTTTCTACCGAAACAAATCTGGGAGCGATAGAATCGGACTGTGCAAACGATGCTCCCATCATTGCCGACAATAACGGAACATTGGAAAGCGACCAACAAGCGAACTATCAATGGTATTTAGACGGTGGCCCCATCACAAATGAGACAGCTCAAACGCATATTTATACGCAAGCCGGCACTTATAAGGTAGGCACGGTGATCCTTGGAAATTGTCCTACGTTTTCAAACGAGATTGTTGTTTTGGCAACAGGAATGGTGGAAGCGGAGATTGGCATATCCATCATCGGAAATAACGTGAGACTACAAACGCGCGATGCGTTGAGCCATGTAATCTTGGAATGGTTTGACATTTCTGGGAAGTTGGTCGCAACGCAAAGCTCGAACAGTATCGCTAGCAGCGGCTCCATCACCATCGCCAAACCCACATTCACGGGCATCAAACTTCTACGGCTGAGAAGCGATCAGACCTCTACTCTTTGGAAGGTCTATTGATGGTCTGAGTTTCCCACCCAATCTCGGAGAAAAGCACCTCATTTTTTGACCTTGCCTTGCCTCTCGTATCAAACCCTGTGAAGGTCAGTTTATCCGCATCCCAATCAATATCAATGAAACCGAAATTGTGGCGGCCATAGCGCGAACCCTCTAAACGGTACGGATTCTGGTTGAGTCCAATGATGTTGTTACCGTGCGTCAGTCCGCTTGACGTGAAATCGTAGATTGGATAATCCACCAGATCGTACTTACGCTTGGATGCTTCGGTAAAATGCACATCACCGCTTATGAACACCACTCCTTTTGCTTTGGTTTTTGCAATGAGGTTGAGCATACGATTTTGCGCAAACGGAAACTTATCCCAGTTCTCAAAACCTGGCACATCGGCCACAAATTGAATACTAGATCCAATGATATTTAGCCGTGCATCAGACCCAACTAGTTCCTTCTCCAACCATTCCCATTGTGGGTCTCCCAGCATGTCTGCTTCCGACCCTGGATGTTGACAACAATAGCGCGTATCAAGCAGGATCACCTTTACTTTCCGATTCCCTTCACCATAGGTGTAACTGGTGTAAACTCCTTCTCGCGTTCTACGCTGATCATCTTCAGGGGCTTTCAAAAAATCGAGGAATACCTGCTTGCTTTCTTTCTTTGTCGCGAAGTCGCCAATTGCTCCATTTCCACCATAATCATGGTCGTCCCAAGTCGCCACAATCGGACAGGTCTGTTTCAACAATCCGTAATTCGGATTTGCATCCGCCTGCGCGAATTTTTCGCTCATACTTTTTCCAAGACCACCTATGTCGGCATAGATAATATCGCCAAGCCAGATCCATAGCTGTGGATCTTTGGACACCACGGTCTTCCATATCTTCTGTTCGGCAAATTGAAAACTGCACGAACCAAAGGCCAAACGATCAATTTGCTGTCCGAAAACGGTTGTGACAATAAAAATAAGAGGAATTGAGAGCCAGTTTTTCATGCCGACAAAATTATGGTCAGCAGCCTGATTTCAAAGCACTTGAAGCCAAAACTTTACAGTTTCACAAACTGTTCCACATCCTTCTTGGTAATGGTCTTTCCTGAAAGAATCACAAGGCGTTCCACCACGTTGCGGAGTTCACGGATATTCCCTGTCCAGTTGTAATCCTTCAGCTCTTTGAGGGCTGCAGCGTCAATTTCTTTCTTGGCTACGCCTTGATCGTCACAAATCATTTGTAGGAAATGGTGAACCAGCAATGGAATGTCATCTCTTCTTTCGTTGAGCGCTGGAACATGAATAAGAATGACGCCAAGGCGGTGATAAAGATCTTCCCTGAAATTACCAGCTTCAATTTCCTTTCTAAGGTCTTTATTGGTAGCTGCGATTACACGTACATCCACCACAATTTCCTTCTCACCTCCTACCCTCGTAATCTTGTTTTCCTGCAACGCACGTAGCACTTTCGCTTGCGCGGAAAGGCTCATATCGCCAATCTCATCTAGGAAAAGTGTCCCGCCAGTAGCCGTCTCAAAATTTCCTTTTTTCTGCTTGATGGCAGATGTAAATGCGCCTTTTTCGTGACCGAACAATTCGCTTTCGATCAACTCCGATGGAATGGCCGCGCAGTTTACTTCAACTAAGGCATTCTCAGACCGCTGGCTCTTTTCATGAATGGCTCGTGCCACCAATTCCTTTCCTGTTCCGTTAGGGCCAGTAACAAGAACACGTGCATCAGTTGGAGCAACTTTCTCAATCATGTCTAGCACCTTATTAATGCCGTCAGATTCTCCAATCATCTCGTAGCTCTTGCTTACTTTTTTGCGAAGCTTTTTTGTCTCAGCTACAATTTCAGTTCTGTCGAGTGCATTTCGTACAGAAACCAGCAATCGGTTCAAGTCGAGCGGCTTAGGGATGTAATCGTACGCACCGTGCTTTAATAGGTCAACGGCCGTTTCAATATCACCATGACCAGAAATCATCACAACGGGCGTATCCGGAGCCAAAACCATAATACGTTCCAACACTTCCGTTCCATCCATTTTCGGCATTTTGATGTCGCACAAAATGACATCATACTTGCCTCCTTTCACTTTTACAACGCCCGAAAGACCATCTTCAGCTTCATCAACCTGAAACTTCTCGTACTCAAGTATTTCGCGAATCGCGTTACGAATACTTCTCTCATCATCAATGATTAGGATTTTTGCCATTTTCTCTTGCTTTTTAGCTGATCCGCCTAAGGCGGACGAATAAAACACGAATATGCGAATTACGAATCGCCAAGGAAGCCTGAACCGAAGCCATATTTCGAATTTCTTTCTTTAGGATTTAGTGCTTTTCAACTGGTTAGATTCGATTATCCATCACGCGATGGAGAACTCCCTCCTTCAATGCGTAGCTCGAAAGCAATAACCTTTCCAAACCACAATTAATCAAGACCCATTGCACCATGTGCGATGCCAAATGAATGGTATCTGCGCGCATTTCTACTAATCCAGGAATAGCTTTTCGTGTATCGTAACCGTTTTCAATCAATAGGTTATGAAGGGATTTCACTTCTTCCAAATTGAACTCCTCTTGTTTAACCGAGCTTGCCAATTTAGACTGGCCTTGTGCTATCCAAATCATCTCAATAAAACTATCGAAACTCCCTGACGAACCAATCAGCGTTTTCACTCCAAACTCACTGCACTTCTCAATTAATTCCGATAACTGTTCTTCAAACAGGTTATTCAAATTTTGGATGTCCGAATCCGAAACAGGGTCATTCATTTGTATCATTTGCATTACGCGAGAAATACCAAGCTCATAGCTTTTCATCCAAAGCACGCCCGTTTTATCAGCAATAATAAACTCAGTGCTTCCGCCACCAATGTCCATAATAACCATTGGTTCAACTCCAAAAGGAATGGCAAGATTAACACCTTCGTAAATCAGCGTTGCTTCCTCAAGTCCATCAATTATATTAATTTCTAAGCCTAATTCTGATTTCACTTCAGCTACAAAATCGGCTCCGTTAGATGTACTTCTAATTCCAGAAGTTGCAAACGCCAGTGTTTTCTCACACGTATGTTCTGCGATTATTTCGAGGTATTCCGCCAACGCATCTTTCGCACGCTGCATGGGTATTGGAAGTAGTTTGCCAGCAATCATGGCTCCTTCGCCAATCTTGGTGGCAATCTTCGTATTAAACACGGAATGATACTCACCCGAATTCAAAACATCTACAATCAGTAGATTGAACGTGTTGGTTCCGAGGTCGATGATGGCTACTCTCATATGAGCCCCTCCTGACCTCCCCAAAGGGGAGGGAATTCGTATTTAAAAAACGAAATCAGATACTGCTGCAAGACATTTTCAGCACACTCAACGGAAATCCGCATCCCAATTCTCCCCTTTGGGGAGATGCCCGTAGGGCAGAGGGGCTTTAATGATATCTCAACCACTTCCACAATTCCTTGTAGCTGATTTTCTTGCCGTACATCAAAATTCCAGTACGGTAAATGCGGCCAGCAATCCATGTTGTTCCGATAAATCCGACAACCAACAAGGCCATTGAAAGTCCGAGTTCCCAATACGGAACACCGAACGGAATACGAACCATCATGATAATGGGCGATGTGAACGGAATCATAGAAAGCCAAAATGACATTGGACTTTCAGGATTGTTGATGACCACTTGCGCCATTACAAACGAGAAAATAATCGGTGCAGTTATCGGCAGCATGAACTGTTGCGAATCTGCTTCATTGTCAACTGCTGAACCAACAGCTGCAAATAGGGCCGAATAAATCAAATATCCTCCCAAGAAATAGAACAAAAAGCTGAATATTATGATTGGAAAATCAATCTGCTTAATACTGGCAAAAATCTCGTCAATTGCTTCTTGATTCAGTTCAGCAGAAACGGCTTCTTCCCCTTCAGGAACAAATTGCTCGGTGGAGTTCATTGCCTGCTCGATACTGGTTGGTGAATCATTGGAAAAGTGGTCTTCAACCAATGCTTTTCCAACCGAAACGAAAGCCGCTGAAAGCACAATCCAAAGTAAAAATTGCGTGAGACCGACCAGCGCAATGCCGATAATCTTGCCCATCATCAGTTCAAACGGTTTGACAGATGAAATGATGACTTCGATAATTCTGCTTGTCTTTTCTTCAATTACGCCACGCATAACTTGCACTCCGTAAAGGAAAATGAACATGTAAATGAGAATGCCGCTGAACATGCCGACTATCATGCTGAGTTCGGTGTTGCTTTTGCTCTCTTCTCCTATCTCATCCAACTTGGTTGTAACGAGCCTAACATTGGTCTTTGCGGCCTCAATAGTGGCTTGATCTATGCCTGATTTAGCCAGTTTGAACTTCTCAATATCGTTCTCGATGGTGTTTTCGATGTAGCGGATTACGTTGATTCCAGGCTGTTTGTCGTAAATCAACTGAATCCCATTTGGGCTTGACATGATGTTCTTGTGGATGTAAAGCACCGCATCAAAATCATTGCTCGCCACCATCTGGCTTTTGGCGCTATCCAACCCGACTTCTGGAAAAAAGAAATGGATGCTCTCCGTATCGGTCATCCGTTCGTTGAACAGAAAACTGTCATCAATGACGAGAATGTTGGATTCATCCTCGTCATTCATTGCCATCCAAATGGGCACAATCATCAAGGCCGCCATAAGGATTGGCCCTAAAATCGTCATCACGATGAATGACTTCTTTCGAACACGCGTCAGGTATTCCCTCTGAATTATTAGTCCAATCTTATTCATGGCTTCACGTTTTCTCGGTTATACCTCTCCACTGCCTCAATAAAAATATCATTCATACTCGGAATCACTTCGTGAAAGCCTTTAACCTCTACTGTTCGCATAATATTCCCCAACAATTGATTTGTGGTAGCGCCATTCACCAAACGAACGGTTGCGTCCATGTGGTCGTCTTCAACGTCATGGTTTAGCAACTCGCCATAGGTTCCGAGCGAACTACCCAACTGCATCATCGAACCTTCAAAATCTATGTTGTAGGTCTGCGTTCGGAAACGACTTCTAACCTCTTTCACCTCACCTTCCAAAATCACTCTCGCATTATTAATGAGGGCAATATGGTCGCACAATTCCTCTACAGAACCCATGTTGTGGGTGGAAAAAATGATGGTCGTTCCTTTCTTTTTCAGTTCGAGAATTTCCGACTTGATGAGGTTGGTATTGATGGGGTCAAAACCACTAAAAGGCTCATCCAAAATCAACAATTTCGGTTCGTGAAGAACCGTGATGATGAACTGGACCTTCTGTGCCATTCCCTTCGAAAGCTCTTCCACTTTCTTGTTCCACCAAGCCTCAATCCCAAACTTCTCAAACCAATACTTCAGCCGCTCAAGAGCAGCTTTCTTACTCAAACCTTTAAGCTGACACAGATACAAGGCCTGCTCGCCCACTTTCATTTTCTTATAAAGTCCGCGCTCCTCTGGCAAATAACCGATCAATCCAAGATGCTTCTCTTCCAAACGCTCACCATTGAACCAAAGATGTCCCGTGTCTGGGCCAGTTATCTGATTAATGATGCGAATAAAAGTGGTCTTCCCAGCACCATTCGGACCCAGAAGGCCAAAGATGGAACCTTCGGGAACGGAGATGCTGATATCTTCAATGGCCACATGACCCGCATAGGCCTTGCTTACATTATCGGCACTGAATATAGTTGACAAGATTATTGGTTGGTTAGTTGATTAGTTGACGGATTCTTCGAGAGAAACATGTGAATCAAAGTACTGCTGATTTTCTGAATGCCTGATTTCCTTTCACGTCCCGAAACTGTAATAATTTTTTGTTATGATGGGTGGTAAAGGGAGTTTTCTCTTGCTTGGGCAATATCGGTACATATCGCATTTATCGATTCCTCTAAAAAAAGTGCGGTAGGCTTTTCAATCCAATCAACATCGGCCAATATCTTATCCGTACTCATCTTGCTCAACGTGCTGATGGCTGAAATCTCATTTGCCCAGGTGTCATTCAGCTTTGCTTCCTCAAAAAGTTCAGGCCAAGTGAAACGTTCATGCTGACAGATAGTGATGATATCTGAAACATCCTTTGCCGCATTCCTACTCAAGGCGCACGGTTTATTTGACAGAATATTTCTTGGAATATCAATCAGGTGATACTTGACATCATCTTTCGGTTTTCCATAACGGAATCCCACATCATTTATCAGTTCCACCTTCAGAACTGTTCCATTCTCATCCGTTACGAATATTCTGAAAAACGATTCCATGTCCATGATCACTTGCACATTGGAAAATCCTGATTCCAATGCCGCAATAAGTTTTTTCGCCTCATCACGAAAATCCTTCGAATGGTTCATGAAGAAATCGAGATCTTCTGAATAACGATGGTGATAATGAAACCGACTGACCGCAGTCCTGCCTGTCAGATAAAACGAGGTAACGCCTTTCAACACTTCTAGTGCGGCATCCTGTAATGGATAAAGTTTATTGTAATATGAAACGTCTGGCATTGAAATAATTCTCCCTTAAGTTTCTTGGAAAAAGACCCTGCAACACTTCTTGGCTCATGGCAAACGGAATCTTTTCCTTCGGGATGATTTTGAGTACCGTAAACCAAGGAAACGTGTTCAATATCTTCTGATAAAGGTTGTGCTTGCTGATGCGGCAGGGTGTGTCGTGCATCAGCAACTCATAGGCATCCTCAGCCGTAGCTGGCGTGTCCCACAAAAGCAATTTAAGCTTCTCCTTTATCTCCTTTTCTGAAAACATATTGTAAAGATAAGGGGATTGGGTTGATGGGATAATGGGTTAATAGGATAATGGGTTAATGAGATAATGAGTTAATGAGATAATGTTGGAAAAGCATTCTTTCAATCGCAAATTGCACATCGCCCCATTTTCAAATTCCCTCCCCTTCGGGGAGGTCAGGAGGGGTCGCTAATTATGAAAATAATCTTTCATCTTCTCAAAGAAACTCTTTTCGCCTTTGGATGGATCAGGTCGGAAATTCTCGGAATCTTTCATTTTCTCCAAGGCTTCCTTTTCGTCCTTCGAAAGCTTCTTCGGAATCCAAACATTCGCATGAACTAAGATGTCGCCTTTTCTTCCATAATCAAGATCAGGAAGTCCTTTTCCGCGCAAGCGCAACAACTTTCCACTCTGCGTTCCAGGTTCCACTTTAATGCGAGCCTTTCCCTCAATAGTCGGCACTTCGACTGATGTTCCTAAAGCGGCATCAACAAAACTGATGTAGAGTTCGTAGTGCAAATCAGTTCCATCACGCTTCAATTCTGGATGCTCTTCTTCTTCCACCAACACGATTAGATCGCCAGGAACACCACTCTTTGCTCCTGCATTTCCTTTTCCTCGTACGGAAAGCTGCATGTCGTTCCCCACACCAGCAGGAATTTTCACTTCAATTACCTCTTCGCCTTTCACAACACCATCACCGTAGCAACTTGTACATTTGTTGGTAATGGTCTGTCCTTGTCCGCTACACGATGGGCAAGTGGTTGCAGTTTGCATTTGTCCCAAAGGTGTGTTCATTACGCGAGTAACCTGACCACGACCACCACACGTTTGACAGGTGTTCATTTTTCCGTCTTCTGCACCAGTTCCTGTACATTTTGTGCAACCGACATACTTGTTCACCTTCAATTTCTTGGTGACACCGTTGGCAACTTCCTCCAAATTCAGTTTTACACGAACGCGAAGGTTCGAGCCTTTGTTGACCCGTCTTCCTCCGCCACCGAAACCACCTCCGAAACCGCCTCCGCCTCTGCTGCCTCCAAAAATATCTCCGAACTGGCTAAAGATGTCATCCATGCTCATGCCGCCTCCACTGAAGCCGCCTCCACCACCGAAACCACCAGCACCGCTCATTCCGGCATGACCGTATTGATCGTAGCGCGCCTTCTTGTCGGCATTGCTCAGTATTTCATAGGCTTCTGCCGCTTCCTTAAACTTGGCCTCAGCACTCGCATCATCCGGATTTTTATCAGGATGAAACTTCACGGCCATCTTGCGATAAGCCTTTTTTATCTCAGCAGTATCGGCACTTTTGTTAATGCCAAGTATTTCGTAATAGTCTCGTTTTGCCATATTTCTGTCCTTACGAGCCTACCACCACCTTGGCAAACCGTATCACTTTATCGTTCAGGTAATATCCTTTCTCCAATTCATCAACCACCTTTCCTTTTAGGTCTTTGGTTGGTGCTGGAAATTGCGTGATTGCCTCATGAATTTCTGAATCAAACACTTCGCCTTTGGTTTCCATTGGCTTCAATCCCTTGTTTTCCAATTCCTTCACCAATTTGTAGTAAATGAGCTCCACACCTTCTTTTACGCTTGGAACGTCCGTAGCCATTTCCATGTTGGCACGAGCACGCTCAAAATCGTCTAGTATTGGAATAAGCAACTTGAAAATGTCTTCGCCTCCCGACTTCAGCAAGTCAATCCGTTCTTTGGTAGTTCGCTTTCTGAAATTCTCAAAATCAGAATACAATCTCAGATATTTATCATTCAGTGCTTTGTAATCTTCCTGCAACACTTCGAGCGGATCGGCATTTTCTACCGGTCCTTCAGTTCCATCCTGATTTTCCGTACCCTCGTTTTCAACCTCGTCTGTCGGCCACTGAGCATTCAACTCTTCTTCCTTCTTACTTCCCATTTCGTTTTTCGTATTACAGATTTCCAATTTATGACGTTTCCATCAACCTGCCGACACTATCAAATAATCTGCCTTAGCCCAACTTGGGACAAATTGGCAGACAAAAGCCATTTTCAGGCGAGTGCAAAAGTAAAAAAGGCAGGGCGTGCGCCACCCTGCCTTTAAAATCATAAAATTCAGAATACTCTTCTCATTCTCAAACACATCCGCAACAATCCGCGCTTTCCGTGTTATCAGCGTTCTATTCCCTGAGCGTAGCGAATCTTTGCGCCTCCGCGCCCCTGCCTGCCGGCAGGCTGGTTTGCGAGAAAAATCCAGTGAGCGTAGCAAACATATCCGTGCCATGCCGACTTCACGCGAGTAAAAAATTCCCTCAGGAATCAACCAAAATCATATCAGAGGCCATTTCTGCCAGCTCATCCCGTAACTCAAGTAGCAGCGACTTTTCTAATGGGAAGTGTTCAATATGAGCATGATAATAGTTGTTTCCAGATTCTTCAGCAATCACATTCAACCTACCAACCTTTGTCTTTCGAACGGTTTCAACAGGTAGTGTACACCAGCCCTTCAACGTGTTCCTAGCCTTTGCCACGACCGATGCGCCCAATTCTCTGATTGCCTCATGTCCAAGAGTTGAAACTCTGGACACAGAAAGAGCCGTAGCACCTCTTACTGGGTCGAATAAAGTGCCTTTTGCTCGCTTGGGGTCTTGCTTAAAATATTGCGTGCTGTGTCTAGCGAATCGAGCAATAGATTCATTGCTCGCTACTATTTCAGGAAGTCCAGAAGGGAGACTCATCATGATATATTTTTAAAAGGTGAGAATAAGCCTCAAAATGTCTTCATTTATCCGCTCTGTGAACCAAACTGTCCCATTAAGCCTGCGGACTCCTTTTCTGAAAGCATAGGAAATACGACCTGTTGAACCAATACTCAAAGACAGACGATGTCCTTTTTCCCCTATCCAAGAAAGATTGATTTCCCCATCAGTATCTGCATCACTTTCGGGCATCGTGCAGCCTCTGGGCAAAGAGAGAACAAACCGACACGCATTCTCCAAACTGCTTTCGCTCACCGCAGTTGCCCCTTCTCCATCCCAATTGGGTCCGGAACAACCGTCAGCTACATCGCATAGCTCATTAACCGTGGCTTCAAGTTCTGGTGGGTAATTGAATCGTGAGTTAAAATAGGAACGTTGCTGTCTGTTCCCTCTCTCCCTCAGTATCATACCCACATTACTCCCCAGAACAGAATCCTCGGAGCTTGAAAAACGAAGAAGTCCGTAATTACTGGAGCCTATTGAAAAAGAATTTTGCATTTTTCAGTGAGTATATCGTTAAAAACATGTTTACAAAGGTCATGCATACGGTCAAAGACCTCCCATATCTCCTCAGTTGATGAAACGTCAGCTGGGTCTATAATTGTTTCCGTATCCAACGCAAAAGACCAAACATCTGTTCGGCCATCATCTATTGTTGACCAGACCACCTTGGTACGAACATCACTCTTTCCATCATCCAACCAATATTGCAGATAACTGCTATGCGCCCGTAATCCATCAGGAACACGGGGAACAATCGTGAAATATTCATCAAGGTCGAGCACGTCACCATTCCGTGGAATGTCTATTCTGTCTATGTATCGCAGAGATAAGGCTGTGACGGGAACGCCACCCACCAGTTCCGAATAGAGTTTCCAATGGTCTTTCAATTTTTCCATGGCCGTACTGAATCCTACATAGTGAGGTAGAAAATTCAATGTGAGACCCTGCTTCAGGTAATGCGCCAAAAACCGACCGTCAGCCGAATTAAACCTATATCCGGTCATGTTGCCAGAAACATCATGGCCCGTAGTTCCGTCTCTCTTGAACTGAAATTGTCCGACAAACGTCTTGAATTCCTTATGCTCACTCAACTCGTCTCCAAATTTTTCCTTTACAGGGTCAAGAAACAATTTCGCATCAAAATCCCCAGCCACCGCAGCCCGCATATTAAACAGCACCTCCACCGCTGGCGGATTGGCATAGTTTAACTGAATCTCGGGAACGCTCGGTAATAGCATAGCCTGTAAAATTGATAAAATCTACGGATCTTTCACCTCATCGGTTTCAGACCTTTCTTAAAATAACCTAAAACGAGTCAGGTTGTTCCAATTCTCCAGTTCAACAATCTTCTTGTAAGTTAGACGTAGCTCTCCCAACCTGTTTTCACAATCGTATAAAGATCTTGCATCCCGCATGGATACACCGGCTGTGGCCGGCTGCTTCTTAAGGCACTCATGATTTCTGAATTTTAAAGTTAGGTCGAGTATCTCCATGCCCCTTTAAAACTC
>Ga0105051_10005641_pt1 | contig 13870 bp, 15 predicted proteins | sample FRY02_FD_78383 | JGI IMG/M metagenome (GOLD analysis project Ga0105051, IMG submission 78383) | Freshwater microbial communities from Lake Fryxell liftoff mats and glacier meltwater in Antarctica - FRY-02 (megahit assembly) | ecosystem: Environmental > Aquatic > Freshwater > Ice > Glacier... | reverse complement strand
TTTCTGGGAAAATTTCTTTCATTTTGTTAAATGTTTTTTCATCCCTAATTTTAATTTGAATTAAATCTGGCATCAATTTCTCATTTATAGTTATTTTTTTTTCCATATAATAAAAATAGTTTGTTATTTTTTTTTTTTGAATAAAAAAAAAATAAATTTCCTTATCATTAATTGAAGTCAAAACAAATAGACCTTCCACCTCTAGCTTCACTCATGAATCTACTGAACAAAAGACCCTCATAAACAGGATCGACATCAGTTATGCGAAGACAATAACAAACGAGACTACCACATGCAGAACCACGACCTGGACCAACAGCCTGCATGCCATCTCCTCCTATGTTTTCTCTGCACCACCTCCTAGCCTCGTCAGTCATCATTTTCTGGATTAAAAAGTATGTAGAAAATCCCTTGCGTGTAATTAAACCTAGCTCCTCCTTGATCCTATCTAAATACTCTCGTGTCTTGGGAAGATTCCTTGACTTAAACCCAGCTATAACCTTTTCCTTAAGACTTTCATCACAATCTGGAAATATGGGCAATTTAAGAGATCTGTCTAGTTTGACACCATTGGCCTTCCTACATATTTCCACAGTGTTTCTTTTAGCATCACAGAATATCTCATAGGGTATGATGTCCCTATAATCAGAAAGCCACTTTGCATTAAGCTCCTCCTCTGACTTCATCCATAAGTTGGCATCTTGCAGTTCGAAAAAGTCCTGCGTAGAGTCTTCTTTTACAGCACGCTCTATCTCTTTTATAGTCCTTCCAGTCTGCACCATAAGAGTCATTCTCTGCAATCTACTATCATCCTGCTTGCAAAAATGGCAATCGTTTGTAAGTATTATTTTTAGGCCTTTTTTCTGATGTGCTTTGACAATAAACTCATCGTATGGTTTTTGCTTATTGAAATCTAAAAGCATAATCTCAAGAAAATAATTATCTTTACCAAACATGTCAACATACCTATCTATAACCTCCATAGCTGCATCTTCACCAGAAGAGTTGAATGCCCGACCTACCTCGCTGCTATAACAACAACTTGTGAAATAAATTCCTTCTTTATATTTTTGAAGTTGCTCATAATTAACTCGTGGCTTCTTATAAAAACCTTTGGTCCACCCCCAAGAAGTAAGCCTAACAAGATTTTTGTAGCCAATATCACTATGAGCTATGGCAAGAAGGTGAGGACTTACACGAAGTTCAGCAAGTTCACTTGGCGAAAGATTTTTGGAGAACTTCTGAACATCCTCAAGACAAGATGTTTGTGGCTGCAATCTATTTACATAAAGTTCAGCAGCAAATATTGGGCTGACTTTATCCTTGCCAAATTTATCGCAAATCAGATCACACGCTCGTATCTGCCTTGGAACTGCTCCCATCATACCATGGTCGCTTATGGTCAAGAAATTTTGATTAATTTGTGTGGCACGAATTGAATATTCTTCAACAGTTCCTATTCCGTCAAGTAAGGAAAAATCACTATAACTAGTGAAGGTGGAGATGTTCAAACCCGACAATCTCCACCTTCATATTCCCATCCTTTTTTTCTTGCATTTTTAAAACTCCTCAATGCAAGACAATATAAACAAATTAGTTGCGATTTGCAATAGTATTTATTTTTTTGAAGCTGTCCTAGAATTATCATCTACGGAACTATTTTTCCATTTTTCAAAATCATCAGAAAGCGATTTTGCTTGAAGATCAAGCTCTTTTGTCTTGATCTGCACTTGTTCATAATATTCCTTGAGATTCTGTTTTATCTGCTTTTTTTCCGCATGAATCAAAGCAATACTTTGAGAAAACAAAACAAATTCATCAGAAAGCAACCAATCCATATCAGTCTCCTTTAAAACAACCTATTTCTTTGATTTTACTCGAACATTATCTGGGTCACTGTCAAAACACTCAAAAACAACATCTCCACCTTCATGCCCCTTAGTAAAAAGATAGACATCGTTTTGCCAAATGAATCTAAGAGCAGTAAGAACATCACGAACATATGGTTCATAAAGAGACCTTCCTTCGAACTTATGTTCTAACATCAAGTATCCCTTTCCACGATAATTTGGTTCTGTAAGCCTTATATCTGGAAGACCTCCATTGACATGCTTGGCCATAAGCATGTTTTTAATTTTCTTGTAATCATGACTTGCAAGTATAGTGTCGCCATTGTAGGTTTTGTTGTGTTCAAAATACTCTTGTTCTCTACAGAATTCCTCTGTAAAGAATTCATGAATAAATGTCAAGTCATCGTGGTACTTGCGTGCCTCGAAAATCTTATCTTTACCAAGCATCGCCTTAGTATCCCAGCTACTTTTCTTGCTAAAGTCCTTGCATTCGTCCCATTCCGAACCAAACCTTCCTTTGTCCCATCTATTCCTTATGTCGCTAAAAAGATTGAATCCAAGCTTATATGGATTAGTTGAATACTTGCCACCGAGAACACTCATCTTATGGGCTGCATAATCAATTATGCCAGAATCATGAGATTTTTGACCAAGACCAACATAACCTTGTTCTGCCATGATGATATGATCAGTCATGGAAGCCCATCCTTCATTTAATACCTTAGTTTGTCTTTGAGGATAAAAATACATAGACTCCTCGTATATCATAGACATTATGTCTTGCTGCCATGGTTTCAATGGTGCATTGTCACGCAAAAAACCAAAAACATCCTTTACAGGTTCAATAAATAATCCTAATTCATCAGCCAACTCTAAGTCTTTAACTTTTTCATTTTCTTTTTCTTTAAATTCATTAGTGTTGATGTAACTATCCATATAAAGTCTGTCTGAATTAACTTTAAGCCTTTTAGGATTATGATAATGTCTCTTATCGGCAATGTTTCGATCTTTAATAAATTTGTCACGCCATGCCGAAGCCCCATCTACAAGTGTATCTAAGCGTAGAATGTAATCCATAAACTCAGTAACTTTTTCCTTGCCCCATCGTGCTATGTATTTTCTAATTCTGCTGGAATGATTTGCCATATTGTTCAACATATTAGTGTCAGTTGCACTAAAGTGTATGTTGTTCTTGAAAAAGTCATTATGACCAGTGGCGTGAGCGATAACGGTTAAATGATCCAAAAGAGTATTACTATCAAGACAGTATATGTAACATGGGGAAGTATTGTGCGACATAATACCATCTGCAACAAAATCATGATCGTCATGATATAAAGCAATATCTACAGTTTCTGATTCTCCGTTATCAATTACTTCTTCGACAACAAAATATGGAATGTTTAATTCTGAAGCAATTTCATCGTCAACATGATAACCATTATTTTTTATTTTCTCGCAAAGTGAAACAAGAGTATTTGAGCCAACAGAGGCATCTTTTATTTTTTTGCAAGAACGATAAATCTTTAAATTTTGAGTTGACTTTATTTTACCAACAGACGATAAAATATTTTTTTGAATAAAAGGAATAGCAATTCCACCGCTTGAGCACGATATCGTGTTTATCAACTTATGAAGTCCATATGTTTTTTGCTTGCTAACTAAACTTATTCTTTTGGCAAACTTTCTAATGTGTTGTCTGCCAGAAACATTTAATTTATAAATATTATTATAAGAGTCGTTCACATGCTTTGCAGCGGTATAAATACCCATTTCGGCAAGCATAAGTTGTATGTCAGATATTAATTTTTTACTTTTTGACGAATAGCTGATTGAACCAGTACAGCAACCATCCGTATCAAACAAGCCTTTTATAAATGCACAACGATATTCTTGTGAACTTTGCCAAATAGAAAAAGGAATTTTTTTATTTAGATATGTTGAGCATTTAATCAAGCCAATTTGATCTAAAAAATCAACAGCTATTTTTGAGCAAAAAACAACATTGTAGCAATTTGGTTTCTCATATATTTTTGCATCTGTATTAAAAACAGATTTGAATAATTTGAGAACATGTTCAGCATAATAAAAGTAATCCTTTCCAACTGCAACAGATAAATTATTTTGCGATCCTTTTACACCTATAGTTCCATCCCCAATTAAAATACCCATAAGTTCAGCCAGTTCTAAACTCATACTGCTTGGAATATTGACATCTTTTAAACAATGTCTAATATTAGGTCTAGTGGCTTCAAAAGATCTGTTTTTATCGTAAGAAATATTATATGGTTTGTTTAAAAAATCATCATAACGATCATATCCAATTAAAATATCGCCTTTTTTAATATCTTTAGTTTCTACCCATTGCGATCCATCACATTTCATAACTTTCCATTTGTGATTTGGAGTGCAAACAATTTCTCTAAATTGTTTTTCCAATCTTATTTTTTTAACAACAGATTTTTTTTGAAAAACTACTTTTGCTACTTTTCTTGGTCCTCTTTTACCAAAGACAACATCTCCAGCTTTTACTTCAGATGCATGAATAGTGCCACGATTAGTCAAAATGTTTGTTTCGAGATTACAGCAGTTGATAACCATTTCAAATATTTTATGAGCACCATATTCATAGCCCCTCTGTAATTCCTCATACTGCATGCCGAAAGACCAGTGAGGATATCTAACTGGAAATCCACCATAGGCTGCAACCTCGGATATTTCATCGTATGTCAAAAGCTGAACGACAGTAGGATAAAAATCTAAGCCCCAATCACTACATGCCTTGAGAATAGTTTGAGCGTGGCTTCTCAAATCATTTGAAAGCTTGACACCTGGTATGGTGTTATCTCCAATAAGAAGAGATGATCCATAAATAAACTTGTTAGACACAATTAGTCTCCAAATTTTAACTTAGATGATTCTGACCCGATAAGCTTTCTGATTGCATCTAAAATGTAAACATTACCATTTTCATCGAAAATACCATCGTAATTAACCTCAGCCGTCTTAATGTTACTTCCATTTAGGTAGCCACTTCCAACAGCCTTATCGACTATATCTTTTATGCTATTTTCATAAACATATGGAAGTATCTGGGTTATGCCGACAAGGTTAACATTTTTATCAGAAAAATTCTCTTTGAGAGTATCGACAAAAACTTGATTGTCATCACCCCAATTGTCGCCATCCGAGAAATAAAACACATAAATATTCCATTTATGTGGCGGATAGCGATTGTCAAACTGTTTAGATATGAATTTTAAAGCTGAACTACATGTTGTTCCACCACCATAACGATAATTATAGAACTTCTCTTCATCAACTTCCATAGCAACTGAATCATGCCAAACAAATAAACGATCTACACGCTTGTAGAATCTTTTAATCCAAACATCAATCCACCATGCCATATCGCTAACTATTTCGCATTTTTTCTGATCCATAGAACCAGAACCATCCCTAGCGTATACGATCAAAGCATTGCTTGATGGAATTTTAATTTCATTGTATTGTCTATATCTCTTATCTCGTTTAATTGGCTTGATAGTTTTAACTGGATCTTTAATTCCAGGAACTAGCTCCAAGTCGTTGACGGTACCATCGGCACACTGTCTTTTTAAAGCTTCTAGAAATGTTCTTCTATTGTGACGCAACGACTCTGGACCAACCAATGATATATTATTGTACTTTATTTTAATTTCATCAAAAGTTTCATTGACCTTAGGCTTTAGGTTTGGAAGTTCAAGCTCGTCTTGCATAAATTTCAAAATGACTTCAAGATCAATATTTACAGTTATGCCAGAACCTTCATCTTGACTAGCACCATTGCCATCGCCCTTCTGTTTTCCTTTTTCTATTACATCGCCGTCTTTACCCTTGCCACGACCTATACCTTTGCCGTTATCGCCATAAAGTATCTGTGGAATATCAATCTTAGGTATAGTTATACTTATCTTTCCACGCTTGCCTCTAGACTTGATAATATTACCGCTTTTAATGAACTTCTTAAGTGCTTTACGCAGTCTTCCAGAAACCACATTGATAAAATCAGCATGATCTTCTTCTATTCTTCGAGGCAAGGTTATCCCCTTTCGCTTGCTATAAAAATAAATTATAAAAAACCAAAATGCGTATTATTTCAATAATTTAATGCATTATTCATCCGCAAGATCACCACGAGCAAAAATAGATCCAACAAAATCAAGAACATCAGTAGCAGACCTTTCGTTGTATCCATACTGTCTGATTAATCTGGTTTTTATGGCATCAATCTTTTCTTGGATATTCTTGTCAACAACTGTTGCTCCACTGATATTCAATGCAGAAAGCTTGATTGTATCTTTTACATCCTCAAAAAGTTTAGCCTCAAGAGCTTTCTTGAGCTTTGGATTGCTGTCCCAACTGAACTGCTTGCGTTTTACTGCAAGATCACCAATAAATGCAGCAATCTGGCGTCTGAAATCATCAGAACCTGGTTCTGGGATATCAATTTTAGATTCAATATTACGCATAAGCCTCTCATCTGGCTTGCGGTCTTGTCCAGTAATAGGGTCTTTAATTTTGCTATTGTTGATATATGCCATAATGTTGTCGATGTAATTGCCACATAAGCGTACAATTGCGTCCTCGTCACCAACAAGAGCCTTCTGCACCTCAGCCTTCAATATCTCAGTCAATTTCTTTACCACCAAATCAATGCATGTCATATATCGACCAACATCGTCCTTGTTATTCAACAAAGAACTGTCATCCAGACCTTCTCGAAGTTCGTTCAGAACCATAAACATATTTACATAGTCATGATTATTAGCAAGACAGTTAGATAGTTTGTCTTGAATATAGCGAACAGAAACACCTCGACTCATGCCTTCATCTGGGTATCTATCTTTAAGTTCTTTAACCTGTTCATCAGTCCAACCAGGAAGCATCTTTCCATCATATAATTCTGCCTTTTCCACAAGAGCGAGCTTGCCATCTTTGTCGTCATGCATCCTTGTTAAGACCGCCCATAATGCTGCAACTTCAAGAGTATGAGGAGCAATATGTTGTTTGACTTTGCTTGGTCCGTAATCCTTCTCAAGGATTCTCAATTCTTCACTCCACCGCAATGTATATGGGACATCAATCTTTACCGTCCTGTCCCTAAGTGCTTCCATATACTGATTGGAGCGAAGTTTCTCATATTCGGGTGTATTGGTATGAGCGAAAATGGCCTCGTCTATAGACACCTGACTAAACTTTTTTGGCTTAATAGACTGCTCTTGACTAGCACCTAAAAGGTCATATAAAAAAGCCTGATCAAGCTTGAGCGCTTCAATAAATTCGATCATTCCCCGGTTCCCGATACAAAATTCCCCGTCAAAATTGAAGGCTCTTGGATCTGAATCTGAGCCAAATGTACCAATGCGACTGAAGTTAATATCGCCTGTTAACTCGGTAGAATCTTGATTCTTTTCATCCTTTGGCTGGAAGGTAGCGATACCAATTCGATCAGCCTCGCTGAATGCCTTACGGACAACCCTAATATGCTTCTCAAGAATCTTCTCAAGGTCTCCATCATATCTAAGAAGAAGCTCCTTCATAAAAAACTTGCACTTCGGATTAAGTTCTCCATCACACTTGAGGGTATACAGCTCATTGCGTTCATCTAAAGAAACAGATTCAGATAATATAACATTTAAATCCGCTATGATTGGCTTCCTAACTTCTAGAGGAAGCAATTTCATAGGCTGCTCATGCATAGGACAATCGTCTTCCTCTTTGACATACAGACCATCTTGTCCAGTTGGAAGATTGATCCATTTGAAAGTATACCAAGCCCCAGCATCAGTCCTTGAGTATCGCTCAAGTTCACGTTTCAAAAGTCTGCATATAGTTGACTTGCTACTACCAACTGGACCATGCAAAAGTAGTATTCTCTTTTCAGTACCAAAAGACCCAGCCGCACCTTTAATAAATTTAACAAGAGAATCTTTCGATGGAGTCAAACCAATGATTGGACATTCAGGATTGTCAAAAAAGTTGTAATGCTTATATGTCTTTCTGTATTCCTCAACAGTATGATATCCTTTTTCCATAATCATATCATAAATGATCTGCCAAGAATTTCTAACAAGTCTTGGATTGTGATAACACAAATCAACATATTCGGAAAATGACATCTCAGTATTGAGTGTCTTGAAATTTGACTGATTAAAATTGCCAATAAATTTCTTTAGTTCGTTCATTTAAAAATCTCCCTTGCTGAGACTCTGTTCTTGACCTACAAGTATTATAAGTCAAGAACAGATGCATAGGAAAGATTTATAAATATTTATTTAACTTCGCCCCATGATGCATCATTATTAAAGTCATTCATTTTATTATAAGGTTCTGCACCCATATGGCTTTTTTCTTGAGCTTGCTTTCTTATGTCACGAACACCACCTGGTCGATCTACATTATGCTTGTGTCTAAAATCATGACCAGTACTTTCACTAGTCCACTTATCTGTTCCAACTGGATTAGAAAATTGGAATGTACATGAAGTTAAAAGTTTTTTTTTGGACTTAGACTTACATGATGGACATGAAACACCTGGATATTTTCCAGTATTGTCAAAATTAGAAATATCTTCCCACTGTACTTTACATTTGTTGCATTGGAATGCGTATGTTGGCATATTATTTGCGTCCTATAAATCAAGTATTTTTTTAAACTTGGAATAAACCTTAGATATCATCATTAAACGAGTTCGAATGCTGTAAAACTTCCAAAAAAATGACTTTTCACAAATTTTAATTGCTTTACTCATAAGTCTCTGATCAAGTTCCATATGACCAAGATGAATTGTTTCTCTTTGAAATTCATGCTCATCCTCAATCTCATTATGAGAGTTAGACTTCATATTGGGATCTTCAAATGGATCGTTTTCATCGTCGTTATCCTCAAAATCAAATCTTTTCATCTCAGCTCCTTGAAAGGCTGTGAAATACACCAGTTGCGCCTTCCCATATATCTGCAAGCCTTCGTTCATTTACTCCAAGAGTGCCACTTGCGAATTTTAGGCGTCTCTGAAGCGGATTTCCAAGCTTATCTATCCATTGCGAAAGATTAAAATCACCCCATCCGCTCGAATAAGAAACAAAGTTACAAAAATTGTTCTCCTTAACATCGCACCACAATCTTTCATCATACGATGCAGAAATGCCATCCGATGATATAAGGAGAGAATCACCACGATAAAAATTATTAGGCTTATTAATAAGAGGGAAATCGTTATCGAATTCTCTTATGCATATAATGTCTGGAGTTATAACAAGAGCAGGGAGCGAAGCTAAATTCTTTTTAGTTGCATAGGCCAAAGATTGCATTGGATCTACATTACGTACAGTTTCAAATGATATACCTGCCCTTTTAGCCCAACGAAAAAGATCGTACTTCATACCAGACCTTGAACACAAAATTATAAACTTCGCATTAGGTAGATTCCTCTGAAATGAGTACCAACTTAAAAACGACATCCAGTTGTGATGAAGTGAATGAGAACAACAAAGAATGACACTTAGATTTTCACCTGTAATTCCTACCATAAACTAAACTAGCTAATCCTTGAGTATTTCGCATTGAAGTAAGACGGATATTGCAAATGTCATTACATTGTTGGTTTGTTTTGCGGAGATTGGATTGTTGGCTTTGGCGCTTTTTTAGCAGCAGCAATAGCAACATTGACTGAATTTTGTACATTTTTAGAGTCTAATTTATTCTTCATGTCTAGATATGGCTTGCTTTTTTTAAGTTGGTCTGTGATCGAAGCGGGATTGGCCTTTGGATCACCTAAATTCATAGTAACCATATCAGAAGCTAATTTTGCTAGAGGATCTATTCCAATTGGAGCTTGCTCCAACAACCATTTTTTGAACGATTTAATTTTAAAATTTTCCATAATATATATAAGCACGAGGTATACAAAATGAGAAAGTTTTGTTTTTTAAATGTTTTTTTCGGTATTGTTTTTGGTTTTTTCCTTAATATTTTCATTATGTTTAAATATTTTTCAACTAACGATCATATTGAACACAAACATGAAAGCTGTACAAAATGCATTTGTCAAAAAAAATGTGAAAGTCTTGTTGAAGATATATGTGCGACTAAATGCATTTGCGATTAAACATTCATGGCTTTGATATGATCTATTATTGCTGTAGTCGAGATTCCACCAACCATAGGAGCATAAACAACCTTTTTTGAAACATCGCCACCAATAACCTCTTTACCAATATAATCTCGACCTTTTACAAGAACATCTGGCTTAAGACAATCCATAAGTTGCCTTGGAGTGTCATCGGAAAAACTACAAACATAGTCAACACACTCAAGCCCAGCAACCATTCGCATTCTATGCTCTAGCTTATTTACTGGCCTTCCAAACTTAAGCTTCGATACTGATTCATCGGAATTAACAGCAACAAGCAGTTTGTCTCCTTGTTTTTTTGCAAATTCAAGACTCTCCATATGACCAGAATGCAATATGTCAAAACAACCATTAGTTACAACAAGACTAAAATTCCTTTTTTCAAGAACTTGATAATCAACTATCTTTGATTTGCTACCAAATACAAGCTTCTTTGCCCCATCAATACTTATTGGTTTATTGTGTTTGTCTGTGACATATAAAGACCCCATAGCAAAAGCGAATTCAGCAGCATCCTTAAGATTTATTCCACTACCTAGGCAAAGTCCAAGAAAAGCAACGAAACAATCTCCAGCCCCTATTACAGAATTAACAAATGTTGGAGTCTTAGGATTTTCAAAAGAAAAAAAATCATTATCTTTACCATAAAAACCAAATCCTTCATTCGTAATAACAACAGATTGACAATCTGTTGTATCAATGATTGAATCAATCTGATCTTTTCTTGACAGCATTCCAGTAAGCAACTTTGCCTCTGATGAGTTTGGTTTCACCAATGTGCAACCCTTCCACTTCAAAAGATCTCTTTTTGGGTCAACAATTCTTATGGGGCATAAATGCTTTGAAGCAAGATCAGACATTAGAAGGCTATTAAAAACTCCTTTATCGTAATCTGAAAATATAAGTACATCAAAATTTTCAGAAGATATCTTATCAGCAAGCTTAGTCGCTGCCATTTTCAAAGTAGCACAATCCATACCATAACAATCCCTCTCGACATCCCATCTATATGTTGGAAAGTCTCCATTGTAGAATCTTTTCTTTCTTGGCACACGAAAAGGATCAATGTTGACACATATAGATGTGTCTATATTGTGTTCTTGAAGTGTAGACTCTGATTCAGAATCGATAAAAGAACATAAATATGTCTTGCTATTAAAACCACCTAACTGATACGCAACATTTGCAGCACCACCAGGAAGAATAGCAACTGGAGAACTACTATTTGAGTGCATAACAGGAATTGGAAATTCTGGTGATATTTTCTTGACGGAAACATTATAGTATTCATCAATCATAGAATCCCCAATGACACCTATTCGTATTTCACTACATAAAATTTTATCAAATATGTCTTTCATATTGTTGCCCAATTGTGCATAATTCACTAACTTAGTTATTTAGACTTAATATTTGAAAGGCAAATAATGCACGATGTAATGTCAAATACACCAGAGTTAACAATCAAGTGTTTAGACAAAGGTTTCGTTACGCTTATTGATGTTATGCCAAGACTTGTTCCAGAAGAAACAAAGACTGCAGATTTTGCTATTGTGCAAGCTGCAAGAGTTTCTTATGGAAATGGAACTAAGTCGGTCAATGAAGATCGTGGTTTGATTCGTTATCTTCTTCGGCATAGTCACACGACCCCATATGAAATGATTGAATTTAAATTCCATATGAAAATGCCGATCTTTGTGGCAAGACAGGCTATACGTCATAGAACCGCAAATGTCAATGAATACAGCGGACGTTACTCAGTAATGAAGGATGAGTTTTACATTCCTGATCTTGACAATATTCGTCAGCAATCCAAGACAAATAAGCAGGGTGGTGATCAGACCATGTCTACAATGGACGCTCAGGGTTTTTTGGATGTTCTCAATGAGACTTGCGATAAGACTTATTCCACTTATCAGGAGTACATTAACAAAGGTGTATCTCGTGAACAATCACGAATAATTTTGCCAGTCAACAATTATACTGAGTGGTATTGGAAAATTGATCTCCACAATTTATTTCACTTCCTTGGTCTTCGATGTGACAAACATGCTCAAATGGAAATTAGGGTGTTTGCCGATGCAATACTCAAGTTGATTGAACCAATTGTTCCATTGGCCGTAGAGGCCTGGAATGACTATAGCGATCATCGTGGATCAATCAAATTGACAAAATTAGAAATTGAGTCTCTCAGAAAATATGTTGGTGGCAAAATTGAGACTTATGCCTTACCTTTAAAATCTGAAAATAGCCGAGAACAAGAAGAATGGATTGAAAAAGCAAAACTATTTGGACTAACTATTCCAAAGTAATTTTTAACAATCGATAACAACCAAATGATTGCTAGAATTTATTCCTAAATTTTGTTGGTGAAGATCAGCTCCAGAAACACCTTTTTGAATTGCTTTTACAAAATTCTTAGTTATTTCAAAGTGGCTTAAATATTCCATTGACTCTTTAATTGACAATCTGCTTAAGCTTTTTTCTGAGTCGAAAATATTCCAATTAGCCCCAATATTATCAATGTTAGCCATAATATCTTTATAATTGTTCGGGTGTAACTTCTTGAGAAAACCAACAACATCAATATTTACTTTTTCTTTATAAGATATATTATGATCTTTGTAGTCTTTATTTTCTATAATTTTGACAACCCCTCCAGTGTTTTGAATTTCTGATTTGTACATTTTTTTTTCGCATACAGATTGTGTATGATCTCTTGTAATTCTTACTACTAATTTAGGATTGGTAGTTTGATATACGATTGCCTCCATACCTTCACCAATTTTAGAAACTGGTAATGGCAATTCATTTTCTTCTGCAAATTCTTTAACAACTTGAAACAATTGTTCTTTAATTGCAATTTCTTCAGATAACCAATGTTTGAAATTCATAGTTTATTTATGATTATAGTAAGAAATTTAAAAAACTAAAGGTAAATACATTATGAATTTCAAACAATGGATAAAAAGAACTGCTGTTAATTTTGAAGAATATGACTTGCAAAAAAAGTACGACCATTACAACATTATGCTTTTCAGAGGAGAACTTCCTAAAATACCAATCAGCTACGCCAACCTAAAAGATATGGACTGAATTAGGATCAATCTATCCACTGCAACGAAAAAAAAGGGCTCAAGATGTAGCGTACTACAAGTTCAATGATCAAGAAGCTCTCGCAGAACTAAAACAAAAAGGCAAGCTGTTAGGTTCAGTAGAAAAATTTGAACTAAAATTTTAAAGTAATTTGATATGAAAAATTACTTTAATGTTGCGTTTTTAATATCTAAAAAATTTTCTAAAACTTGGTAGTGATGAATTTTTTGTAATGCAAATGCATAATAATTTTTTTATTTAAAAATTTACGATAATCAAAAATATCCAATGTCACCCATTACCACTTTTTTGCCTGGGAACATCTCAAGAACCCCACCATTCTTCTTTTTCTTCTTCTTCTTCTTTTTATCAGTTCCCAAATCACCTCTAACGACCATTCCACCTATTGGCATCTTATAAGGGGCGATATTAGAACTAAGTGTTCCACCACCACCTCCAGCAACTGTAGTTGCAACTTCATTTTGTTTAAACCACTGTTTAAATGACATCATGATAAAGGACCTCCACCCATATCGCCACCTGGCGGTGGAGCCGGTGGAACCCAAGCCGTTGTCAGAAGTTTAAGTAATTCTTCTCTAGTGACATAGTATTTATTTGTATCAGGAACATCTGTATTAATTTTATTTCCTTTTAAATATGTTCGCATACCTTTAAAAGGCTTTATTCTTATATAAGCGCCATGCTCAGTTATGCTGTCTGGATCTATCTCCCAAGTAGAAGCTTTATATGC
>Ga0105051_10005635_pt1 | contig 13891 bp, 11 predicted proteins | sample FRY02_FD_78383 | JGI IMG/M metagenome (GOLD analysis project Ga0105051, IMG submission 78383) | Freshwater microbial communities from Lake Fryxell liftoff mats and glacier meltwater in Antarctica - FRY-02 (megahit assembly) | ecosystem: Environmental > Aquatic > Freshwater > Ice > Glacier... | reverse complement strand
GAATGGAATTCGGCATTCCCTCGGCGTCGCCGTAGCTTGTCGTGACCGAATGCTGCACAAAGGCGCATGCCTGATTCATCATTGGAATTGCCTGAGAGTGATCCAATGCTCCGGCAAAGGTGACGGAATCCTGAATGTCCCATGTTCTGGCCAGACAGATACAAGCTTCCAGAAGCGGTCCGTCGCCGATCATGATCAGTTTTGCGTCGCGCACTTTTGCCAAAGCCTGTCGAAATGCCAGTAACGACAAATAGGGAGCTTTGATGTCGGCGAAACGCCCCAGTGTTAATAGGGTTCGGCTGTTGTAAGCAGGCTGCACGTCATAAAAGTACTCGCGAGCACCGTAGGGGTTGTAGGTAATCTTCTCAGGATCAGCCCCCATGGCCATCAGCGTTTCTGTCATGAAGTGAGACACACTGACTAATGCGTCAGCATAGGCAAACATTGCCGCGTAACGATCTCGGTAAGGTTCGAGATCGGGTTGGCGATGAGCATCATGCCCATGAAAATGAACGACCAGCGGAATACCGAGCTCTTGGGCAACAGGAGTTATATCGGCACCGTTGAATCCGTATTCGGCCAAAATCACATCTACGTTGTGCTTCTCAAAGAAGCCTGTCATGAAGTCCAGAGTTCTGGCATCAGATTGTTCATGTGCTGAAACCCATTTGTCATAAAGAAACACGGGCAACAATCGTAGCAGTTTGCGAAGTTTTGGCCGACGACTGTAGAAATACCGAAGGGCGCGACCGTTGTGTGTGTATTCAGGGAAATAGTTGTGTAGTACGACCTTCTCACCGCTTAGCCGATTGGCATGTGCGTCAAGAAACGTTTCGCTGATAAGTGGCTTATGGCCCCTGATGATGCAGGTTGTTCCCAACTAAGCCTCCGCGCGATCAGATCCGGTCGCGCCACTTCTCGGGTTTCTGAATCGGCGATAAAGCTTTCCGAGTTTTTGTCGTATTGTGTCCTGCCATTCCTGCTGGAGGGGACGAGAACTACCCCGAGTGTCCTCAGACGCGAAAATCGGATCGAACGATGGCAGTTCCACTGTATTTGGCGTGCGGAATTTGGGCTTAGTGGTCGTTGCTCCGATCGATTCAAAAAACTCAAGATACTTTTGACTGCACGCCTTGATGGATAGGTACTTCGCTGAGAATTCTTGGGCGTTGATCGAGAGTCGGCGTAACGTAACGCGATCTTCCTCCAGTCGTTGAATCGCTGCGAAAAAGTCTTCGTCACGGTCCTTAACAATCAGACCGGTGACTTCGTGCTGAACGAGGTCGGGAATTCCGCTACGAATATCAAGACATACCGGAACACACCCACAGGCCATCCCGTCCATCACGGCCATAGGTGATCCTTCGAAGTCCGAAAGCAGAACGAGTACATGTGTCTTCAGAAGTTCTCCTCGCAGTTCCGTGTCCGGCAGGTGACCAGCCAGACGAACATGGCGGCATTCTGACGCTACAATAATCTGCTCAATACTCGCACGGCGGTCGCCGTCTCCATAGAGCGTCACGCGGATATTTGGAACTCGTTTTACGAGGTTCACAAATGCGTGAGCTAATTTAGTGATCTGTTTTGCCTCTTCGACAAGACGTCCGACGTAAGCGATCTCAAGCGGCCCATTTGCTGCTAAATTTGGTTCTTCCGGAAGGGTCGTGCCCGATGGGATGACACATGCAGGGAATTCCGGTCTTGTGGCGGAAAAACGGCCTTTCAGAAAACTTGAGACAAACACCAGCCCTGAAACCTGGTCAACCCCTGGAGCTACCGCGAAACGCTGGGTAATCCGATCGTAGAATTCGACATCCGACCGAATAACACCTACTGTCGCGATCTTTGATTCTTTTAAATAGCGCGTGGTGTAGTAGGCCGGAATAACATTGTTCACGACAAACACGTCGGGAGCCGAATGCTCTACCTGCTGAAGCAGCCACCGTACATCTTCCGAGGTTTCCGTTAGCCGTTTTGTCGCCACCTCAACACCTTGCTGTTGCAGGGCGGTGTAAGCAAACCCCTGCTCTGGGATATCCCAGGACAGCAGTGTTACACGAACATCGACATTCAGTTTCTTCAAAGCGGAAGCAATTCGAGTGACCCAAACATGCGGACCACCATGGCACTCAACGCTGTCGTACGCACAAATGTTGACAGCGAGCGTCATTTGTTTCGGGTTCCTTCCCCGTTTGCATACTCAATAGTGTCGTTAAAGGCTTTACGGAAGTAGTCAACTATCGTCACCCAGTTTCTTTCTTTCGCTATTTTGATGGCGTTCGCTTGTCCCGCTCCGCGGACGATTTCAGGGTGATCCTGGCACCAGGTGAATGCTTTTCGAAATGCCTCTGGTGATCGTTCCTGAAGAATCAATCCGTTCTCACCATGCGTTATCAGTTCCGGCACGATTCCAACATTATAACACACGGGAAAACATCCAGCCGCCATCGCCTCAACAAGTGTCAGTGGTTCCCCCTCATGTCTGGATGCCACAGCGAATACATCCAGTTGGTTGTAGAAGGCATTCATTTTTGAGTGAGAGATCTGTCCAGGTGCTATGCTTAATTTGAACTTTGATCCACAGGCCGGCAAGAGAATGTCATCAAGGCCTTTCAGTGGGTCTGATGCGTTGCCAGCCCATCCGAATGTTAGCAACTCGCAGCGGTCGGACTTTCGAAAAAACAGTTCTGTGTCGATACCATTGGGAGTGTGAAACGCCCTCCGATGGTGCGGGATAACAATGTTCTGGAGTCGTTTCGAGGTGCAAAGCAAGGTTTCAGCATCACCCAAGAATCGGCTAACCATTTCCGGTGCAGTGCATGGTCCAAATCGTTCGTCGTCCACCCAGCGATGACTCGAAACTTCCTTCATTGTCCGTGACGGTGAGAAGCCGAACTGCTGATGAAAAGTCTCCCCCCAGAAGAAGACATACAGCAGGTCAAACTTTTTCGGATTCAGGCGTGATGGCGAGTTGTGATGAACGTACTGAAATGAAAAATCGAATTCCCCTGACAGATGCTGGGCAATTTGCTTAGCTGAATTATCAAATGCCCAGTTTGGCACGTCCAACAACAGCAGGACGTGGGGCTTTCGACGACGTAATGAGGGGAACCACTTCATCAAAGATTCAAACTGTTAACCGCACCATATCGAGATCGATGGCGGCACCTTGGGATTCAAAGAATGGCCTAAGCTCATCGGAAAACAACTGGCCGCCAGGCTCCTGATTCAGCTTGAAAAACAATGTCGCTCCTGGATTGGTGTGATTGTCCCTGAGGTCACGAAGGAAATATGCCCATTCATCAGGCCCCCAAAGCGAGTCTGTTGCGTGTCCATTGAAGCAGATCGCGAATGCTGTTACGAAGTCGAATTTCTTTCCCAGATTCGGGAGCGGCTGGAATGCTTCAATTCGATGTTCGATGCGATTGACCCCGAGCAGCGTAGTCATTTCGATATAGAAGTCATGGGAAGGAACGTCCATCGCCATCACATTGTGGCCGAGATTCGAACAAACAAATGGAAAGTAACCAGCCCCAGTGCCAATATCCAGAAGCGAAACGGGCTGGTGCCCCATCAATCCTGCCAGTTCAACATGGCATAGAGCCATGGGGATGTATTCGGCTGCATTGAGGTATTTGCTGAAACCCGGATATGGATCAATGTCCCGGTATGCCTGATCAAGTGATGCGAGTTGATGTCGGTTCAGTCTTGATAAATGAAATTGTGGATCTGCCGAATGATCTGAAGTCGCTATTTCTCGGCTTAGTTTTTTAAAAAGTTGTTTGAATATCATAACTGTTTCGTTCGTCAAATTTCACACGATAACCCGAGATAACGCACGCCTGTGGCAGCCTACCGCACGGGATTCCACTGATTGCACCATCCTCTGCAGGTGATCACACAATTGGTCGGCACATCAGGGGCGGCGTCAAACTAAAGGGCAGACGAAAGCTCATTCGGATCAAATGGCTTGTCTTCGCGACTGACTTTCTCGAGGGGATGACTGATCATATATGCCAGCTGATTCGCTGTGGAGCACCATTCGCCCGCAGCGAAATAGTCGCTGAAGTCATATGTATTTATTTCGTAGTCGCTAATCCCACGAATCTGGCAGGTAAAGGGCTGGTGAAGCACACGCAGATTCTTCGACATCAACGCAAGGCACCAACTGAAGCTAGAATGTGCAGTGACAAGATGTTTGGCGTTCAAGATAGTGGCAATGTCGTCTTGAACGCTGACATGTGGAAGAAGTTCAATGTCCCTATTCCACGACAGGAGTGCGGGAATCACTGGATTTCGGCGGTCACCCTCAGTGACGATAACGCACTTTTTGTAGCCGTGGGATTCAATAATGTATTTATAGAACGACAATGGTGGCTGAAGGTAGTGGCGACAATCTTCAGGCGGGTTCTCTCGGAAAATGTCTTTCCCGCTTCTCATGTTGATTACAAGTGTCTCATCGTCTACCTCACATTGATTTTTTTGAAACCATCTCAGGAAAGCGGTAGTCCATTGCCTTTTCGCGACATGCTCATACAGGAAATCCTGGCATATCTTGCGACGTACCGAGTCTTGCTTTATTGGGAACTGGTAGCAGTCCTGCTGCATGAAAAAATTGCCGCGAACCATCGGTCCAGTTGCTCTGCTACGTGGTTGCCTGAAATCAAAGTGATTCTGTTTGATCAACGAGTGCTTTGGGAATTTCAGAACTGACTGTGTTTGCCTGGCGAGATTAATCCCAGCAGTGATTTGCATCAACTGATTACCAAGCCGACCGATCCAGCTGTCGATTTCAATGCGATAACCGGATCCCGGAAGCGTTTTCATGTTCTCATTCATGTTTACCAGTGATCCAACGACTGCGGGACTTTATACATCTGGCGTGTGAAGTCATGCGAGGCAGGTCTGTTCGATAGCTCTGACCATCGCCGATGAATAACAAAACAGGATTACGCAAGTTTGTGATCTACAACCATATTACTCGGCTCTGAGTTATCGCCCTTTTCGATGAACACGAGATTGTGGTAGAAGGCCATTGCGAGGATATGTTTGTCAAAATAAGTTGGCTCATATCCGGGTCGAAGAAACTCTACATGATTTAAACCATCAACGAGTGATTTGAAGAATCCCATCATTGTTTCATCAGTGTTGAGGTCGTAGATGTTTCCACCGTAACCCTCGGGCCAATAACTGGTTTGGGTGTCTTCGACAACATAGAGGCCGTCTTCGGCAAGTGCTGGGAAAAGAAACTTGAATGTTTCAATAACATGACTGTTTACATGACTTCCGTCGTCGATAATGATGTCGAAACCGCCACTCTCTTCGACAACCTTCTCCAGGAATGTTACATCCGTTTGGCTCCCCTGCAGGATGCGAATGCGTGATTCTGCCAATGGGCTCTTATCTTCAATATCGATTGCGAAGACTTGAGCGTTGGGAGAGAACGCTTTCCAAAAGCGAGGGGAATGACCACCAGCTGTGGGCTCACTGTAACCGCGGGTTTGATCCATGTAGCCACCGACTCCAATCTCAAGGATCTTTGTCGTCTTTAGTCGACGCGGCAAAAAATGCCTGAAGTAGTGAGGACCAAAAGAATGACTTGTCCATTTATCTGAAGGGTGCGACAGCATCAGCATCTGGAAAAAACAGTAGTCAAGCCACGCTTCTTTCGTCCCGGAAAACTGCCGTATTTGGCTTTTAATACGAGATATCAAATTCATGAGGTGTTCTTCTGAGACTATTCTAGGATCTGTCCAAGCGCCGCTTTGCAAATTGACACAAGATTGAACGGTGAGATTGAACACGTCGGTTGTCGCGAAAGTTTGGATAGTTGGGTTCGTAAAAATTCAGCGTCGCCAAAACATGTTCTTGAGCGTACTCCCCATTGCCAGCCAGCGACTGTCGCGCAATGCGGTTGCTTCCGATTGAAGCGCACCTCGCAAGCTGGACTCCAGCGATAATTTACTCGCCAATTCTCTATTCGCCGCCAGTGCACGCTCGCTCCCCGCTGCGACCTCCTTCACTTGTCGCAGGACCTTCTCCTTAAATTCGTTGTTCACATCCGGATATTCATCGAACAGAAGCACAAACATCTCCGAAATCACTTGTGTATAAGAACTGGCACACTTTGCCGAGTCATGCATTCGGCAAGTCGCCAGAACATCAGTGACGCCGTGTATGCTGGTGTGCAATAGAAAACGCTTCCACAACTCTATATCCATAACAAAATGGAGGTCATTCCTGACCGGTCCCACTTGTTGCCAAAGATCTCGCGACCAGAACGTCGATGGTTGCGCAAACCAATGTTGGGTCCACTCGTCTAACGCGTCTTTTGCTGCGACACTCAGCGAGCGTGTGTATTGATGATCCGGATACCTTTCGTCAATTATTCTGCACCCGCCGTTTAGTACTCGCCATTCAGGATTGCTGCTAAAATGTTTGGCTACCATACATAGAGCTCCACGTTCAAAGTAATCGTCGCTGTTAAGCCAACAATAGATATCTCCAGTGGCGTGTTCAAAACCTTTGTTGATCGCCTCACTTTGGCCCCCGTCCGGCGCCGAGACCCAATAGGACAACTGATCGGAATACCGGCGAATGATGTCGACCGATCCGTCGTTACTGCCACCGTCAATAATGATGTACTCAACGTTGTCATAATCCTGTTCAAGTACCGACAGAATTGTCTGCTCGAGAAACGCTGCTTGATTATACGATGGAGTTACGACAGAAATTTTTGGACGGTTTTTCATAGGTTGTGGGACGAGCAATCAATGGCCCAAAAATAGAAGGCTAAAAGGCGTTTGTGCTTTGGTGGCATTCAACATGTAACGTGCAGCGATCATCGCAGCGGCAAGTTTCGAGCTTAATGCAGCACTTCTGAACACAGATTGACTAACGTAGGGCTGTTGAGCATTGCCGGACCCGACTGTTGGTCCACTTCCCTGCTGCGATACTCGGCAACTCAAGGTATCTGTATGAAAACCAGCCGACGGCCAGAATCAGCGGGTACGCAGCAACGCAACCAATTAGTCCAAGCTGGTATTTAAAAGCAGTATGATCACTGAGCCGAACTATCGTGCCAGCGACAGTGTCCAAAATTGGCTGATGAAAGAGGTAGAGGCTATAACTGCTGACACCCAACCACGCGAGATGCCGTCCGAATCTACTTTGCGAATCCCATACGAGTTGCTCCGTGATCAGCCGAGCAATCAATGCAACTCCAGTGAGCGAGAAGCACATAAAGTTGATTTCTGACAGCGGTTTGAATGTTAGAGATAGTGTCAAGAGTGCCAGCCAAAACGGGAGCGGTACCCAATGCAGGCATAATGGTCGATTATGTATGTAGTCGTCTGCGAGTTTGGCACCGATGGTCCAACTGAACAAGTAGTGGAACGGACCGTTCGTTATCCAGAATGGTGGCTCTGCGTCAAACAGCCAACCACTCCAAATAGCTGCCGTTTCTGAAACGAAACACAACGTAAGTACCGTACTCCATCCGAGCTGGCGAGAGAGCCAATAGACGAATGGAAACAAGAGATAGAGTTGCATTTCGACTGCAACACTCCAGAACGACCCGTTGACTGGCCATCTGGTCGAAGGATGCAGATTGAAACACAGGAAGACTTCCGAGTAGAACTGTTTAAAGTTGGCTAGGCTGGTAAGGGTGTAGCGAGTTGGCGGATAGAAGAATGCAAACACCACGAGTGCAATTAGATATGTAGGGTAGATTCGAAAGAAACGCCGCCGAAAGAAGGCCCCCCACCCTTGTACTTTCGTTTTCTCGTAACTTAGATGAATGCAAAATCCACTAATCGCAAAAAACAACCCCACTCCACCGAATCCAAAAGTCAATGGAGATACCAACAGGAAGGTTGCTGAGTGGTTCAGATTTGGAAATACGCCATTCCAACCCAACGCTCCGTAGTGAAACGTCGCATAGAGAAAATGGAAGGTAATCACCATCAGGATTGCGATGCCGCGCATCTGATCCAGTCCGGCAATATGCCCTTGAGGTTGACGCTTCGTGGATGGTGAACTGGACTGGGTTGAATTAGCCTTCAACATTGCCCCGCGGAACCATAGAAATCCGCACGCAAGCAGCCACAATAATCCGACATGCGTAACTGGTCGCAGAAGGGCGAGGAAAAGAAGCCGTAGGTCGCCCCGCCAATTGACAGCCGAGCGACCAATCGATGACAAGATCATGGAGTCACCTTGGGAGCTGGTGTCAAAACGGTGTTCACCGGCGGCAAAGGTTGTTCTGATAGCCACCCAACTGGGTGAAGTCGGCCGTTCGAAATTAGGATCCGGGGCCGTTGTCAAGTAGGCGCTAAACTTGGAAGCATCCAAGTGCGTATGCGCCACAATGAGAGGGACTGCTCTAATTTGGTTCGTGGGAAAGGACCAAACATCTGTCCCCGCAGACCGCTCTAGTTGCATTTGACTGAAATGAGTCTTGACGAAAACCTGTGCTGTATCTTCCATTGCCTGTCCATCGGCACGCTTGAGCCAGACATGAATTGGTGCAAGGTTCGCTCCCGATTGAATGATATCTCTCGTTGTGACGGCAAGCTCGACGATAAACGCAATCGCAGCACAAATACTAATGATCTGTATTTGGCGATTGCTAACTCCGAGCGTTGAACTCCACGCTAGGAAAGATTTTGTTTTTGTCACTGATTTTGCAAAAATTGCGGGAATATCAGAACTGAAATCACCCAAATGCTATAGGGTTTACGCAATGTCTATTGAAGACAGAGATTTTTTGATCAGTCCATGAACCACGGTTTCTTAGTCCCGACGAAGGTGCCCACTGGCCGCGGCATTTCTAAACTGCTGTCTTGACTGAACTACTGAAGACGCGTACTCACATAGCGCCATTGGCTCTGAATCTTCGATCGCCACTCGGTCCATCGGAGTAAAGTTGGGAAATACAGGGGCGACCGTAGGGCTTGAGGCGAAAATGAATCCGTCGTAGGAGGTTGTTTCAGATTCAAAATCGGACGAAACTTCAACCCGATATCCAACTTGATCGAGGCACTTCAGCACATCTAGGTGCAACAACTGCGAGTGCGTTGAGATAAACATGTAGTCAATTAGTCTATTCGACAGAGTACTGGAACAACCGTCCAACATCTCAACCTCGTATCCTTGGATGTCCGCGTGTAGAATATGGAGGTGTGGGATTCTTCGATCCTGCAGGAATCCGTCGACTTCAAAATGGCCAACGCCCACGAATGCTTCGATGAAATCACCAGAAAACCCGTTCAAATCGAAATTGTGTACTCCTGCCTTCAAGTTGTTGCCATCAGGTTCGACAAGATGTACCTTCGCATTGGGAAATTCCTTTAGCAGCCACATTGAATAATGGCCCCAGTACGCCCCTAGCTCGACCATTCGAGGATGAGTTGGCAGAAAATGCAACAACTCCTGAAAAACAAATTCCTCAAGCGGTTCATGCACACCTCGGTTGATACACAGTATGCGACTGAATTCGCTGTAGTACGAAAAGGGGCCATCGATTGGCACCTTGAGACCGTTGTGGAGATGCACAAACGAATCACTTATGTAGCCTGCCAGCGGATCCCGTCGTATGGCTAAGTTGAGCGGGTCGGAAACGATTTCCCTAAAACGTCCAAGAAAGTCGTCGGCAATTGCTTTTTTACCCATTTTTTTACCAATCGTAAGGCCTTGAAGTATTGAGGCGCTGGTCTCCGGTTGAATCCCTTCGTAGAGCTGTTTTGCACTCGTCCGTTGAGGCTGTTAGTCCTGATGTGACAATCTGTGAAGCAATTTATCTCTGCATTTCGTTGCGATCAAATTGCAGTAAGGAAAGTCTTCACCCTCATAAGCGGGCTGCAACTGTAGGTCTGCTCTGATGTGAAACAACTTGTATCCCAGCTGTTCGATGGCGTGAAACAAGTCCTTCCCGGAACTACCTGCAGCAACGCAGTTGTGCTCCGTGAACTCCACCAGAAGGTCCGGGGCATCCAACCCAGACAGTGCCACTTGACCTCCCTTGAGAACTTGGCTTTCCCAGCCTTCGACGTCGATTTTGATCAGCGAAGGAACTACCTGATTTTGCAACACATAATCATCCAGAGTACCGACACTCACAAGCTGTCGTTCACCAGCGGCACCCGCCAAGGTACCAGCAAAAGAGTTCCAAGCGTCATGTCCGTCCTGTGACGTGTACAGTTCAAGCTCACCCGGCTCCTCGGATAGAGCCAGTTGATTTGCCCGAACGTTGTCAAAGTTATTAAGGCGAATATTGCTGGACAGGCGATTGAATGTGGCGCCACAAGGTTCGAACGAGTGTACGGCACCTGTACTTCCAACAGCATCCGCAGCTAAGAGTGTGAAGAGCCCAATATTGGCCCCGACGTCAAGAAAGACGTCGCCGGGTGAAAGGTATGCTTTAATAAATGCCAGTTCATTCAGCTCGAAGTCTGTCGTGTCTATGAGCCGACACAATCGCGAATCGGCATGTAACGTAAGCTGTACACGGCTATTGAGGCTGTGCTGCTTTTTGTTTTTCGATCCCCAGTTTTCATCCCACCATCTCTCTTTTCTCTCCAACTCCGCTTTTCGCTGAGATTCTTTCATTTCATTGATCATCTTCTGCCAGCGATTAATGCTGCGACGGCGTAGTGTACGAATAATCCGGCCTGGTAGATTCAATATATACATAACACGATCACGCTGAACCTTTGAAAGACTCAATGCTAGATAAAATCGCCTAAGACTCGCATGGTCAAATTAGGTCTTTGGCCGATTGACCTACCCGCCATTGTTTCTTTGCGCTCCGGAACCAACGAAATCCAGCGAATGTAATAAGCACGAAAACGAGCAGCAATACGGATGTTGGCTCCGGAACTGCTGCGGAAGAGCTGGCGAATACCACATCGCCGATCAACTTTTCTCCTGATCCGTTTGGATGGATTCCGTCGTAGAAATGTTCGGTTTTCAGTGATGACGCAACATCGATGAAAACCACACGTGAATTTAGGGTTCTCTCAGCAACGACAAGTGCTGACAAACGATCGTTTAGTAATTCGAGTTGCGGATTACCTAACCAAGGGGCGTCGCGGAAGCCATCTCCGTCTGTATCCACGAGAAAAACCGGCGGAACGGAAATCAAGTAAACGCTGACGGAGTCATTTGCGCTCTGCAGCCCATCCATGATATGCTGGATGTTGCTTGCAATTTCTTCTGCAGGACGGGAAGTAAAAACATCATTAGACCCAATCATGATGAAGGCAGTGTCAGCTGCAAAGTTGCTGCCGTCCCGGTTTAGATCTGAGTAGTGAGTCTCAAGCGACTCGGACCTTTCAAGACTGGTCGTTCCCCAAATAGCTTCGTGTCGATTTTCAAAGTCGAGCCCTGAATACGAAGGGTAGATGGTGGTCCCTGCGTAGTTCGCGTTCCGGGATCCAACAAAGTCGAACGAGGCCTTGGCGTCGATCATATTTTGCCACAACGAATACCTCCAACTGTAGTTCCCATCTCCGTCGGCTTGGGAGGCAGATCCTTCGGTGATCGAATCACCGACGAACAACACCCTTCCAAAATTCGTGATCACGTCTGCGCGTACCACGTTTAGCGAAACCGCAAGGGTGAGGGTCAAACAGAAACATATGCCAGTTTTTTGTGTCATGCTCAATTTGGGACAGGGCATTCCATTGCGGTATTCATCATTACGGACTAAAGCAGGTATTTCCCTGGAGTGAACCAGATGCTGATGGGTGCTTAGTTCACTCGTTTGATGACGGCCGAACGTCTTCGTCCATCGTGAATGAAGATTCACACTTGGCAGGAAATCTGCGACTGAGGAACCCCCAGTCGGCAATTTCGCTGCACACCCGCAGAGATGCTTTTGCCTCAACGCGATGCATAACAACTTGAGTTTCTGCATCAAAGACTGCAATTACTAGTGGATACAGCCCGGCGTTGAAATCAATTTGTCCAATATCTGCTTTAAGGCAATGAGTGCCTGGATCTAGAGTTATGGGCGCTCCGTTGTCGTCAATAAGGTCGGAAGCAATAAGAGGGATGAGATTTTGAGACATCAGATAGATTTTGACAGTTCCTCTGCGGTGAGTTTCGACTTCCAGCTGAACAGAAACAGTGGATCCGTGGGAGATTCCAATGTGAGCGGTCGGCGTTACTGAAGCATCGTCCGTGGACAGCGTGACGTAATTGACGTGTGCCTCGCCGGTTCCACATTCCGATGCCGTTAGCGAAAATAGGCTGTGGTATTCATCAATAACGCGTGCGACGTCGTTGCTGACCATGGTCGATGTCCCATGTTCCATCAGCATCGCATGATTGCAGAACGCTGACACATGTTGCATCGTGTGAGTGACGAAGACGACCGCGCAACGGTTCGTCAACTCACGCACGGCATTCAGGCACTTGACCGCAAACCCAACGTCGCCGACCGCAAGAACTTCGTCGAGTAGCAAGACATCCGGCTTTATCAGATTCACTGCGGTCGAAAACCCAAGTCGGACCTGCATTCCTGAGCTGTATGTTCGCACTGGTGCATCGATCGAGCCGGACAATTCTGCGAAGTCAACGATCTGTTCCAGGCAATCGCTAATCTGTCGTCGAGACAACCCCAGAATTGAACCATTGACAAGGATGTTTTCTCGCCCAGTTAGAATTGGATCAAAGCCTGCACCTAAAGCGATCAGGCCCGAAACCACCCCTCGCAAACGGATCTCTCCCGTGTTAGGACGAATAAGCCCGTTGATCATCTTGAGCAGCGTCGTCTTTCCTGCCCCGTTTCTGCCTAAAAGAGCAAGGCAGTCTCCTCGACGTACTTCAAAGTTGAGATCATGATTTGCCCAGAACTCTCCCTCTCGGAGTTGTCGTTTATCGTCGGCAGCTTTTGCAGAGAATCCAGTAAAGTCGTGAAAGGAATCTTTCACGCCATACCAAAGGCTCTTCTTGAAATCGCGGCAAAATATCTTGCCAACGTTTTCACAACGAATCAGTACTTCGGACACTTGGACTGTTACTTTGGTTTGGTTCGAGCGAAGAACGGATTGCTCACATTCCCATGCGTTCGATGATGTGCGGCAGTACGGCTCGAAAAACTACGATGGAAATGCAGAGAACAAAAAAGGCCACGAAGACTGTGGCGATGAAGGGAGCGATATACTCACTGTGTCCTATTGTGAGCCAGTCACGCGTAACCATGACGATGCTGGTCATGGGATTCCACTGGATTACAGTCGATGCCCAACCGGTCTCTGGTGGCGGATAGACGATCGGTGCGATGTACATTCCAAAGCCCATAGCCATCGTGACAAACCGACCAACGTCTGAGTAAAGGGATCCCATCGGAACAAGCGCCATCCCAATTGCCGCGCCAGTGAATGCAGAGGCTGCCAAGCCAACCGGGAATAACCAGAATGTCGAAGCAGGAACGATTTTTAATGCAATGAAAACAGGCACTAGAACAAGAAGTCTGATGACAAGGTCAAATAAAATCTTGCTCATTCCGGCAAGAATGAAAACTTCCGGTGGAACTTTCAACTTCATGAAAATTGACTGCCCTGCGTTGAATGACGCAAGTGGCTGATTGACCGATGCCGTAAAAACGCCCCAGATCATCGTCCCCAGCATGACATACGCCGGATAAGGAATCGGAGTTTCAGCCACTTGAATGATCTGGGTGGAACTTAAAAACATCCAGACAATGGTCGTTGAAATCACAGGCACAAACAACCAGATGTATCCAAAGTAGCTTTGTCGGTATTGAGCTTTCAAATCTCGTGTAAATAGGATCCAGGTAAGTTCCCTACAACGCCACAAGTCGCTGAAGATTTCGCCGATCAGCTTGCCTGGATGAGCAAGCGGAGATGCGGGCGAATAAATAACG
>Ga0105051_10005629_pt1 | contig 13902 bp, 10 predicted proteins | sample FRY02_FD_78383 | JGI IMG/M metagenome (GOLD analysis project Ga0105051, IMG submission 78383) | Freshwater microbial communities from Lake Fryxell liftoff mats and glacier meltwater in Antarctica - FRY-02 (megahit assembly) | ecosystem: Environmental > Aquatic > Freshwater > Ice > Glacier... | reverse complement strand
TAAAAGAGAATTAACTCCTAATATGTGTATATCATTATTATATATGTTAAAGTTTTATAGACATTCTCCTGATGCAGTAGATTTTCAGTATTATACTAAAGAAGATTTTTTCGGTAAAGATATAGTAAATGATAAAAGTAATAAACTACTAATCGACTTCGATAAATTAAAATTCTGGGATTTAATTACACCTATGCCTACACACCCTGACAAGGTGGTTATAAAGAAAGGTTACTATTCATTATCTGAAAATGGTATTAAGTTTGCCCAGCGTGAATTGGGAATACCTAAACATTGTTTTGTATATAACGGAGAAGTGGATAGTCATACTACTGAATTTATTACAATAGATGATGTTTTAAAAGCTAGTGGATTTGATTACAATGAAATAATAAAGATAGATGAGTAACAAGGATAGGATAGATAAAATAAAATTCAATTGCAAACTTCAAACTGTTTTAATAGAAAGAGGTATAAGTCAAACAGAACTATCGTGTATGGTAGGTAGATTATTTAAGGTGGGTATAGGAAAGGATGCTATAAATAGAATAGTAACTGGAAAAAAACAAAATTATCACTTGTTTACTCTATTGAAGATATGCTATGCTCTTGACATTACACCTAATGACCTTATAGAAAAAGAACAATTTTTAAATGAATTTATAGACGTTCAAAATATAGATATATAGGTATATAACAATAGATATATAGTTATATGTGTTATGTTTTTAAAAACATAACTATTAAAACCATCAATTAAAATTTACTTTTAATTGATGGTTTTTTTGTTTAATTTAGCTTGATTAAAATAAAAAAAATGGATAAACATAAAAATACAGAAGCAAAAGGTGGGTTGACAAATGGTAAAAGTCATGAAGAGGGAGGAATCGAAATGATAGTAAAATCTACTGGACAAAAAGTTGAACTAGAGGGAGGGGAGGGAGTTGTTAATAAATACAACATGTCAAGCGAAGAAAAAAGAGATTTTAATGGTTCTCAAAAAACTAACTGCGAAATAATATCTGAAATAAATGAAGAAAACGGAAATGGAGTAAAATTCAATTGTAAAGATATTCAAGGTCAATTTAAAGGACAAAGTAATATAAATAGAATATTAGCAACTGGCGGTGTTTTAGACAATGGATTTGAATTAGAAATTGACGATTACCAACTTTATAAAATAAACGCATTAAAAGAAAAAATGTTAGAAGGTGGAGTTGTTGATATTGACGAATTAATCCAGTTAGAAAATTCATTAGGTTATAATCGTGAACAATTACCACAATTACGAAGTCATTACAAAGATGAATTTATTGAAGAATTAAAAAAAGATAATGTAAATGTTAACTATACGTATTTAAATCCAAACATTTTAAAACCAAGTCAAAAAGAAGTAAATTATAAAAAGATAAAAAAATTAAATGAAAAGATTGTTTTTGAAAATAACATATTAATATCAAATGATAATTATGTAATTGATGGACACCATAGATGGTTTTATTTTAAAAACCTAAAAAAAGATATTCCTTGTATATTGGTTGATCTTACTTTTTCAGAATTAATTAAAAGATTAAAGAATTTTGGAAAAACAGAATTTAGTGATATTGATTCTCCTATATCTCTTTATAACGTCAATTACGATATAAGTTTTGAAGATGGTGGATTGATTTTAAATAGTGAAGATGAGATAAACTTCAATGAATGGATAAAAGATAATGTAATTGAAGTTTCGGATGGCATATATTTAGAACAAACAACTGGCTACAAAAAAAAATTCACAAAAAACGAATTGGAAAAATTCTTTAAACGTGAATACTCCGAAGAAAATTATAATAGTGATAATGAATTTGCGAATGGTGGAACTGTAACGAAAAAAAACACGATTAAAATACTACCATTTGTTCAGAAAAAAATTATAAACTCATTACCTCCTAGCGTTCAAAATGAAATGTTAGAAAATGTTAAAGAAGCATTATATGATATTCCTAAATTATACGAACAAGATGGTAAAGGATTAAATGCAATAGTTTATCTACATTATTTTGTTGGGGGTACTGATTGGTATGTAACAGAATATAGTAAAGACGATAACACTTTTTTTGGCTATGTTATTTTAAATTCAGATACACAATCTTCATCGTTAGGCTATATTGATATTTCTTATATAACAGATAATGATTATGGATTAAATTCGCCAGAATTAGATTTGTATTGGAGTTATAAAACACTTAATGAAATATTTGAAGAAAAATATCCAGATTTAGTTAAAAAGCCGATTTTAAGATATTCCGCAGCAAAAAAAGAAATAATTGAAACAAAAGAAGATTTTAGAACTAAAAAATTTAAAAACCGATTTGAAAAAAACATCTTCATTCAACTTTTGATAGATAAAAAAGGAAATGACCCAGAGAAGTATTCAATATACGAAAAGGAATTTATTTCACAATATAGTGGAATGGGTGGATTAGAAAAACAAGGAGCAACTGCCGAAGAAGATGGTAAAGGATTACTTTATGAATATTACACACCGACAGATATAGCTGAATTCATGTGGGGATTAGCTTATAAATATCAAACAAGAGGTATTTTGAATGTTTTAGAACCTAGTGTTGGGGTTGGTGTTTATTGCCAAACTGCACCAAGTAATGTAATTATTGAAGGATTCGATGTTTCAAAATATGCAATTGCTATTAGTCAAATATTATATCCTCAACATTTTTTCAACCTAAAATCTTTTGAAGAGTTGTTTATAAGAAAAAATAAATCAGTAAAAAGTAAAGTTATTCCTACTTTTGATTTAGTAATTGGTAATCCTCCTTATGGATCATTTACAAGTAAATATTCTAGTAAGGGAGAAAAACAATATACTAAAGCGACCAACTTTGTAGAATACTTTATAAGTCGTGGATTAGATTTACTCAAAAAAGATGGATTACTAATTTATGTTATTGGTTCTGTTCCAAGTTTAGGAGGTACACCATTTTTAGACGATAAAAAAAGAAGTAAAGTATTTCAAGAGATAATTAAAAAAGCAGACTTAGTTGATGCTTATAGATTAGGTAGTAATATGTTTACTTCTACTGATGTTGATAGTGATGTTATTGTTTTAAGAAAAAAATAAAAATAATGGAAAAAAATAAAGAAGATTTAATAAAGGAAACGAAATCATTGGTTGATATTTATTTAAAAGAATTATGTAATTCAGATAGAACACCTTATTTATGTGAATTAAGAGATAGTATGGATGGATTAAACCAAATTTACGATCATATTATAAAAGTTTGCTCGACATTAAATATTACAATTTCGGATGCACTTTATGACTATGAAATTAATTTAGACCCTAACAGAAATAATGATTGATATGATTGAAGATACTAATAATATGCAACCAAAAGAAGATACTAATTGGAGAACATTTTTTGAAAGAAATCCAAATAAAGTATTAGGCGAAACTATATCCATTAAAACTAGATTTGGAGAACAAAACTTTAGGGTTAAGGGAAATATTGAAGAACTTAGTAAAATAGATTTACCTAATTATAAAACAACAAATGGTAGTGATTTTTCATTGACAGAAATTAATAGAATCCCAACAATTGAGAATATTTCTCAAAACGAAATGCTTACCCTTTTTGAAAATAATAAAAAATCAAAAGAACAAATAGTTGATACAATCATTAGGGTTAAAGATAGTGATTTATGGAGTTTTAATCAAGTTGATGAAAAATATAATAAAGGTATTACCGTTGATGAAAAAACGGCATACGTTTACTATTTAGAGAAAATTTTAGGATCTAAAGTTAAAGGTGGTTTTTCTAAATTTTCTATTGAACAAAATATTTCAAATGAGAAAGAATTGATGCGTAAACGTGTTTTATGCTATGACATTACAGAAGTAGAGGAAAAAAGAAGATTTAAACCATCATTTTTCTTTGTGAGTGGGAATCTCTACGATAAAAAAAGAAGAATTATAGCGGAAAAAGATTTTTATATTAAAAAGTTTGGGGAAGAAATTACAAACATTCATTTAGATATATTAGAACAAGGTTATCAAGATGTTTGGAGTAAAAGATTAACGCTTGATAATCCAGATATATCTAATAGATTAAAACTAAATGTATCCTCTGATTTTTGTAAGAAACATAAATTAAAAAAAATTACTTTAGGTTCTAAAGTAATTACAGATATTGAGGTATATGTAGCTTCAATTAAAGGAAAAAATGTTATTAATATAGGGAAAGAAGTTTTATCTAATACTAGAGATGATAATAAACAACTTATTTCTGAATATTCAATTACTGATGGTTTTGTCTTGTGGCTAAAAAAAGCTGGTAACAATGTAAATGCTATGAAGTATGGAATTATGTATCGTAATGATATGAATTACGAAAAAATATACAATTATTATATTAGTGGGTCACAAAGACCAAAAGACGTTGATAAAAAAGATTGGTTAAGAATAAAAGGATATGCAACTACTAACGGAGAGAAATTATTTGCTCAATTTTTAGAAAATGGAATAACAACTGAAGATCGCAGGTTAATTGAGAATTTATGGAACTCACAATTTAACGGAGATAAAGAATATCAAGTATCAAGAGTTCCTATCGGTTTTTCATTTAATGGTTTGTTAGATATTAGAGATGAAAAACGAAAAGCAATATCTTTTAATATGTTGCGTGGTTCTTCTTGTTTAGCTTACGGTGTAGGAATGGGTAAGACTTGGTGCGCAATATTTACAATTGCTCAAAACTTAGAGTTGGGATTTTGTAAAAGACCATTAATAGTTGTACCAAATCAAGTTTATCCACAATTTGCAAAAGAAATAGGTTTAATATTACCTCAATACAAGCTTAATAAACTATATAATGCAAGAAATCAATTTGAAAAGTTAGCTAATAATATTGAAGACAATACAATTTCTATAATTACTTACGAGGGACTGGAGTCTTTATCTTTTTCTGAAAATCTTGATAATGAAATGTTAGGTAATATGACACAAATAATTTCACAAGGAAATGACAACTTGACAGAACGTCAAAAGGCAAAACAAAAAGAAAAGTTTGATGAAATATTAGGAAAGGCTAAGTATGGTTCAACTATCGAATTTGATAGTCCAAATGTTGATTTCGATTATATCGCTGTTGATGAAGCACATAATTTTAAAAAGGTTTTTACTCAAGTAAAGGGAGAAGTAAAAACAGAACAAGGGGAAACTGATAAGATTAGTTACGAAAAAACACAATATCAAATTTCTAGTGGTAATCAATCTACTATGGCTATTAAGTTATTTTATTTAACTCAATACATTCAGAAAAAAAATGTAAACGGAAATTGTTTATTATTAACTGCAACACCTTTTACGAATAGCCCTTTGGAGGTGTATTCAATTTTATCATTAATTAACTATAAATATTTAAAAGATATAGGTTTAGGTAATCTAAAGGAATTTTTCGATCACTACGCTCAAATGACAACGGAACTTGTAATGAGTACCGCTCTAGAACCAGTAAGAAGACAAGTTTTTTCAGGATTTAACAATTTAGTTTCTCTACAATCTTTAATATTTAAGTTTATTGATAAACCAACAATTGAAGAGGAGGAAAAGAATGTTACTAGACCAAATAAAATTATTTTACCATTAAATAGTAAAACAATAAACGGCATAGCTTTCAAAATGACCGAACAAAACAAAGTTTCAACTACAATAGAATTAACTCAAACGCAAGTTGATTTGTGGGAAGATCTAAAACTATACGCATCGGGAGATTTAGACCAAGACGATCTAATGAACGATGAAACGTCTAATCTTACAACTTGCAGTAAATTATATGTACCTAAAACATTAAGTAAAAATGAAAATGATGTTGAAGTAGAAGAAACAAATGTGAGTGAAGAAGCCAGAGATAAAGAATTAGGTGCTGGAGTTAGAGCCTTACAATGTCTAACTTATGGCAGACAACTAGCTTTAAGTCCTTATTTATATCGTTATTCTGGAATTAAAATTGAACCTACTTACTTAGAATATGTAGAGCAAAGTCCTAAATTATCGTATGTTGTTGAATGTATTAAAACTGTTAAAAAACATCACGAAAACGACAATACACCAATGTCAGGGCAAGTAATCTATATGGATATTGGAACTGAATGTTTCCATTACATTGTAGAATACTTAATTAAAGAATTAAATTTTAATGAAAATGAAGTTGGTTATATTACTGGTTCAAAATCTGTAATCGGTACTAAAAAAACTGATAAAGATAAAGTTCAAGATGCTTTTTTAGGTCGTGAATGGAATATGAATACAGAACACTTTGATAAAATACCTCACGAAAACAGATTAAAAATATTAATTGGATCGTCAGCGATAAAAGAGGGGATAAATTTACAAACGTATGCTAGTGTATTGTATAATCTATACATTGATTTTAACCCAACTGATATGACACAATTAGAGGGTAGAATTTGGAGGCAAGGAAACTCTTTTAATAATGTACGTATTGTTATTCCATTAATGGAAAACTCTATGGATATTTTTATGTTTCAAAAACTTCAAGAAAAAACAAAACGTATCAATCAAATATGGACGAGAAACGGTGTTAATGAACTAAATTTAACAGATTTTAATCCAGAAGAACTGAAATATGAATTAATAACAAAACCAGAAACTTTAGCAAAATTTACTTTAGATTCAGATAAATTAAAAATAGATGAAGAAATAGAAGATGTCAATATTAAAGCAACATCTTTAAGAAAAGCAGAGGGTATTTATGAAGATATAGATTCATTTTATAAAGATACTCATTCTAGGGATGTTATAAAATTTTCTAGGATGGGTAATATTTATAGAATTATCAGAATGATAAGACCAAGTTTTTTAACAAAAACATTTATAAATTACGAAAACGAAAATGAATTAACAGAAGATCAAAAAGATAAAGGTTTTTTTATATCACCAAATAGATTGAATTATACGCCATCAGAATTATTTAAATTATATGTTCAAGTAAAAAAAGAGGGTAAATTAGAATATCCAATAGGTTATTCAGATAATTTTAGAGATCGAATTGTAACAGATACCCCAGATTTAAACAACTATGAACCTATAACAATAGGAACTAAAAAATTTAAGGATGAAATATCTAATATAAATGAATTTCAAAAATATGTTGAATATAATCGTTTTAATTATGAAATATCAAAATCAATCTTAAACTTTAATGCAAGAAAAAATCTAAGCTTAGATAATCCATTATTATTAGATTTATCTCCGTATGATGAATTTTTAAGATTATATGATGTTTTAAATATCAGTTATATGATTCCAAATGAAAAAACGGAGTATATTGATAAATTAAAACCAACTACGTTTTTTGAAAGAATACAAAATCAGTATTTCGATTCTAATCTAGGATATAAGACAAAATTACCAAGTTGGTCGAATGAATACCCATTGTTCACAAAACGGATTGAAAGAGCAGAGGAAGAGTTATTAAGACCGTTATCTATTAACAATCAAGAAGAGTTAGCGATAAATATTAAAGAACTTGAAGAGAAAGTAATTAGTTTAATAGAAAAACAAAAAAACATTAATAGTGACGAATATCTTAAAGAAAAAGTTGAAATTATTAAGGTAGAAATGGCTAGAATAAAATCACAAGGTATTAGAAAAGCTAGTACATATACACAGAGATCCTACGAATTTGCTACACCTAATGAAGATTATGAGGGTAACTTATTACTAAATTCACTTGTTGAAATTAAACCAAAAAAAATTAAGGATAAAGAAACTAATGTTAAACCAAAATTAACTAAAGAAACAATTTTAGATAGAATATTAGCTTTAGGAATAGTTTTAGAAATGGAAGAGGATAAAACAAAAAAAGAAAACTTGATTGATAGAATTAATGGATTAAAAATGTTAGCAGAATGAAAGTAGGTTTTAGACAAAAAAAATTTAACTCTTTGCCTATCGTAAAAGGTAGGGAAAGAGTTTTAATAATAGGTAGTAATGAAAGACGAAAATCTTTATTTGCTATTTGTGAACTGGATAGTATAATAGCTTCGCACAATGAAAAAACTTTTGGTAATTCAGATGAATATCCTTTAGACGAAAACGGAAGAAATGTAAACGATAGAAATTATACTGGAGATGAAAATGCACAAGCAAAAGTAAAAAGTGTTGCTCAAAATTTAGAGCCAAACATTATTATATCTACGAGTGCAACATCGAGTGGTACACCGATTATTACAGTAGATGGTATAGTAGTGAGTGGGAACAATAGAGTTATGTCCTTAAAACTAATGAAAAGTGATTATGCTGAAAATTCTAAAAAATATTTAAACACTTTGTATAAAGAGATTGATTATGGTGGTTATGGTTACAATATAAAGTTTAGTGAAGTTTATGGTAATTTTAAATTTCCAGTATTAGTTAGGATTGATTTAGATTTTAAGGAATATAACTCAACTGAACTAAATAAATATAATACACTTAGAAGTAAGTCTGAAAAACAAATAGATAAATCTATTCGTATAAGCCAGTTACTTAAAAAGAACATGAATTGTCAAAACCAATTAATTGACCTAATAAATGAACAAGAAATGGTTTCTGAATTGTATAACAATATTCAAAGCGTTTCAAGATTCAAAAAAATACTTATCAATTGTAATTTAATAACTGATAATGATGTTTCAGCATTGTTCACATCTAACTCTCTAACTGAACAAGGTAAATTAATGTATAACACTATATTGTTATCGTTAGTATTGAATGAAGATAGTCTTGAAATTTCGCAAAATGATGGAATTAAAAGTTATACTAAAAATGTAGTTAATGCTATACTTCCATTAATTAAAAACAAATCATTAATAAAAGGTAGTTTAATAAGTTACGTAAATAAATCATTTTTAGTTCAGAACGATCTAATAAATACAAAAAGTTCTTTTAATGATTACATTAAACAAACAAGCATTGAATTTGATGGGTTAAAAAACAAAATTACAGAACAAAAACCATTGATAATGAACTCTATTATTAATGAAAATTCAACAAAATTAAAAAACACTTTACTAAAATATAATTCTTCTATGGAACAGAACATAGAACCAGATATGTTTGGCGAACAATTAAGTAAAGATGAAATATTTAATAAAACATTTGCCGAAGAAACTAATAAAATAAGTTTAGATTTAATTATTTTATTTTCTAAAAATAAAAAAAAAGAAATTGTTTTTAAAGACAAAAAAATATTACCTTTGAAAACAAACGATGAAATTTTAATGAAAGGAAATAATAACAAAGAAAATTGGCTTTTGATTACTAGCGGTGATACTGGCGACACTTATAGTGATAAACAAGTTAATAAAAATGGGGATTATTTAAGTATAGCTATTGTTTTTGATAAACCACATTTAGAGTTTATGTCTAAACGTATGAATGGCATAGAATATTATCCATATAGAGTTTATGTTTATGAAAACAAAGATAAATATTCTAAACTTATTGAAGATTTAAAAAAAGAATATGATTACCCATTAATTCAAGATATTTTCATTAAAAATGAAGATAAAAACAATCATTCAATGAATGATTTAATATTAATTAATTATTTTGGTTCAGAATCGGATAAGGAAGTTGTAAAAGAATATTACAATAAAAAACAAAAAAATAAAGAGGTTGATCTAGGATTAAGAAATAGGGTTGAATCTTTAAGTTCTACATTTCATAAAATATTGTTTAATATTAAAGAAAATAAGGTTGATGTACTAAATGATAGATTAAAGGGATTAAGAGTTATATTTGGTATGGAATCCGACAAAAATAAAAAAGAATTATTAAAAGACAGAATTATAGGTTTAGAATTATTAATTGAAAATTAGATTATTATGACAATAAAAGATAAAATTGCATTTTTTAAGAAAATGATAGCAAACAATACTGTTCCAGAAGATGAAAAGGAATTGTATAGAGAGAAATTATTAATATTGGAAAAAGAAGAAACTACTTCAAAAAAAACTACTTCAAAAAAAACTCCTCTAAAAAAAACAGAAAAGAGGGAAACCATGGATAATATAAAAGATAAAATTAAAGTTCAAACTGGAAAATCAGAACAAGAATGTCTTGAAATATTAGCTAAATATAAAGAAATAGCTGAAAAGAATAAAAAGCGTGTTAATGAATTGGCTAAAGCGGATAAATTAATTACTGGCACAGATGAAATAAAAGCAAGTAAGGTTATTGATAATGCTACTAATAAAATAGCAGATAAAATAATAAAAGAGGTTGAACAAGCGGAAAAAGAAGCGAATATTGAAGCTAAAAAAGAAGTTCAAACAAAAGGTAAAACTGAAAAAGAAATAAAAGATTCTATAGATAAAAAAGTAGTAATCAAACTTGAAAAGGAAGTTTCAAATATATCTAAGGAAATGGTTTTAAAAACATCAAAATTCATTATAGATATTCAATTAGCATTAAAAAAAGAAAGTCCAAAAGATTCAAAATTATACTTAATAAGCCTAAGAAACGAAATTGATAAGATGCTTTCCAAATTTGATGCTGGAGGAACAGTTAGAAGAACAAAAGAAAAAATACAAAAAGATGAATATAATAAAGAAGTAGATAGCTATAAATGGTTTGTTGTTGAGCCTAAAATTAAAAAGATTCACTCTGGATTTGAATTTAAAGCGGATGCGAATGATTTATTAGAAGACTTCGATAAAGGACAATGTATAGTTATAGCTAAAACATCTTTAAAATCATTCGGTTATGAAGATCCAACTGATGAGTGGAAATATTCAGGCGGTGGAGTTACAAAAGGAGAAAAAATTGACTGGACTACTTATTACAGTAGAGGTGGTTCAATAATGGGTAAAAAAGAAAAAGCACTTTTTTTCAATGTTGATGGAGAGCGTAAAATAGATTTGCCTACAATTAAAAAATTAACTGAATACATTAATTCATTACCACAAACAAAAAGCCTTAATACAGTAGGTGGAGTTTATGAACCAAACAGAATTGAACTACATAAAGAAATATTAGCAAAATTCAAAAAAGGTGTTATTTGTATTGACAATGTAAAACCTATAGCAATATTAATGGGTGGTTCTCCTGCAAGTGGTAAGTCTTCATTCTTGAAAAAATATGCACCTTACTTGTTAAAAGAGGAGATTTTTAAAATAGATGCTGATGAAGTAAGAGCAATGTTACCTGAATACGAGGGGTGGAATGCTTCGCAAACGCACTTTGAAACAAAAGATATAGTTGAAGAGTTATTATCTAATAGAGAAATAGGTATGCCTTGTAATACGGATCTTATTTATGATGGAACAATGAATAACACGAAGACTTACAAACCATTAATTAAGATGTTAAAAGGGTTAGGTTATGATGTGTTCTTAGTGTATATTGACAATGTTAAAAAAGATGTAATAATTGACAGAGCATTAAAGAGATACCAAACAAGCGGTAGATTTGTTCCTTTAGAAGTGATAGAAGACTTCTTTGAAAAAGGTAAAACTGCATTAGAGGAGTTGAAAATAGAAGCAACTGGCTACATGGTTGTTGATGGTGGTAATCAAGATTACAACATAATTGAAAAAGGGGGTAAACAAATACCAAAAAGCAGAGCCTACTCTAAAATAGGTTATCCAATAAGTAAATAAATTAATAATAAATAAACCAAAAAAAAGATGAACAAATTGCCGTACCAAGTTCTTATGCAGAACAACAATCTAACAGAATCGGATTTACCGAAAGATGTTTTAGAATTAGTTAGAACGATAAAAAAGAAAGTAACATTTGCTAACAACAAAGGGGATGATTCAGAATCTACAACTGATAGTATTAATGCTTTTGATAAATATATATGTACTGGAATTTATAACTTCTTAGAAGAAAAAGAAGAAGATGAAAAAGAAAAAAGGGATAAAATTCTAAGAGAAGAAGAAGAGAGAGTTGATAATGAACGATTAGAAGCAGATAGGATAAAAAAGGAAAAAGAAGAGTTGGAAAACCCAACACCTCCAACACCTCCAGCTGAAAAAAAAGGTAGGGTAGGCTTCTTCGGATTCTAAATAATGTTAACTTTACTGAAAATTAGTTATCTGATTTTTTAGTTCTTATACATTTATTTTGTAATTTTTGTAAAAAGCCTATCATTAGTTGAGATTACTCCTAATGGTAGGCTTTTGTTTTAAAAAAAATAACCAATATGAATATTAAAAATTTGAACGGCTACGCAATTAGTCAAGAATTGTATCAATGGTTGCTTGACAACTTACCTTTCGGATCGACTATACTTGAATTAGGTAGTGGAAATGGAACAAAAGAATTAACAAAAAACTGGAAAGTATTTAGCATAGAGCAGAGCCAAGAATGGTTAAATGTAGCAGAAGATTCTACCTACATTCATGCTCCATTAATTAAGTACCCACAATTACCTTATGAATGGTTCGATGTTGAAATTATAAAAAAAGAAATTCCTAAAAAGTATGATCTTATCCTTGTAGATGCTCCAAGTGGTAAAGGTAGATTTGGATTTATTGAATTTTCAAGTTTATTTAATCTAAAAGTACCTATACTGGTAGATGATACACATAGAGAAGAAGAGCGAAGAGTGGCTACAATGATAGGTGCAAAACTAAACAAGTGTGTTTTTGATTATTCGGGTTTTGAAAAAACATTTAGCGTAATAGAGTAATGAAATACTTATTTATATTTTGCTTTTTTTTAGTTTCTTGTAATAATTATTATTCTCATAATGATTATTACAAGTACAAAAATGAAAAAATGATTAAGCAAGATAACAAAATGAAAAACCAAATGGTTAAAACAAGAAAAAAAGCTAAAACAAAAAAACAAAAAAATAAAAAGCAAAAAAATAAAAGAAAGTTTATATAAAATCAACATAATGCAAGAAGTCGTAAAACCAAGAATAGAGAGTGAATCAGAATTAACAATTAGAATATGCCAGTACATTAAATATCAATATCCTGATGTAGTTTTTACTACCGAACAAAGTGGATTAAAAGTTACAAAAGGACAAGCTATAATTTTATCTAAAACAAGAAGTTCGTCAGCACTTCCTGATCTTTGGTTATTGGAAGCAAAAAAAGGGTATCATGGGGCTTGTATAGAATTGAAACGTGAAGATGTTGTTTTATATAAAAAAAATGGCGACTTAATTAAAAATAAACACATTGCAGAACAAGAAGAAATGCAGTCAAAACTTAGGAATAAAGGGTATTTTTGTGAGTTTGCAGTTGGATATAATGATGCAAAAAGATTAATTGATTACTACCTAATAGAAAAGTTTTGATTAAAATATAATCAAAAGATAAAATCAAATGATTAAAATATAGCCAATGAATAACTGTTTAATTAAAATTTAACTAAACAAAAATAAATTTGATTAAAATCTAATCAAAATAAATTATATATTTGTGCAAACAACAATTGTTATTTGTTGCAAATATTTTATTATGTATAAAAATAAATTTAGTGAACTTTCACTTGAAATCCATAAAACACTTGAAGTATTAGAGGTTTCAAGGTTTATTTCGATTTGTAAAATAGCAAGGGAAAGTTTAAAAAATAGTGATGAAGCATTGCAAGAATACATTATAAGTATTTGTTGTGATGCTTTTTTTATTACCAAAAAAGAGTTAACTTTTGGTAAGTCAACTTTAACAAAAAAAACTGATTGTCTATCTGTTTGTTCTTATTTACTTAATTATCATCTAAATATGAAACAAACTAAAATAATGACAATTCTAAAAAAAGACAATTCTGTAATATCTAAGTACATAAAGAGAATATCAATGTTAGACAATAATCATCCAATAGATAAACCAATTGTAGATTTAATTGATAATTTGAATGAGTGTATTAATAATTTC
>Ga0105051_10005621_pt1 | contig 13916 bp, 9 predicted proteins | sample FRY02_FD_78383 | JGI IMG/M metagenome (GOLD analysis project Ga0105051, IMG submission 78383) | Freshwater microbial communities from Lake Fryxell liftoff mats and glacier meltwater in Antarctica - FRY-02 (megahit assembly) | ecosystem: Environmental > Aquatic > Freshwater > Ice > Glacier... | reverse complement strand
TAAAATAGTTTATTAGAATTAAAAAAGCCATCTTAAAGATGGCTTTTTTAATTCTAATAAAGATGATAAATTGAACTAATACTAATACAAACCCAAAACAAGTTAAGCTTGTGTAGTAGGTGTTCCAAAATTCATAGGGGGCATTTGTGGAGACTCAATATCTTCTATTACACCAAATGTTTGCTCATACTTTTGAATATTTTCTTTCAATGCTAAAAGAAAACGTTTAGCATTTTGAGGAGTCATAATTACTCTAGATCTAACTTTTCCTTTTGGCATTCCTGGCATCATTTGAATGAAATCACTCACAATTTCAGTTGGAGAATGTGTAATAATAGCGAGGTTAGAATAAACTCCTAAAGCAATATCTTCTGTTAGTTCAATATTAACTTGGTTGTCTTCTTTTTTTTCCATAATATTTTTAAATTAAAAAAAGGGGCTAAAATTAGCCCCTTTAAATTATTATTAAATGATAAATTATTCAGAGATTGTAGCTAAATCTTCTTTTGAAGCAACTATCATATCTTTAAACTCTCTAGCACCAGTACCTGCAGGTATTAAATGACCTACAATTACATTTTCTTTTAATCCTAATAAATGATCCACTTTACCAGACAATGCAGCCTCATTCAATACTTTTGTAGTTTCCTGGAAAGAAGCTGCAGAAATAAATGATTTTGTTTGCAAAGAAGCACGTGTTATACCTTGTAACAAAGGAGTAGAAGTAGCAGGAACTGCATCTCTAGACTCAACTAATTTTTTATCTGAACGTTTTAATTGAGAGTTTTCATCTCTTAATTGACGTGCAGAAAGAATTTGTCCAGCTTTTAAAGCAGTAGAATCACCAGCATCAACAACAACTTTCTGTCCGTAAATAGCATCATTCTCTTCCATAATATCAGCTTTACGTGCAGATTGTCCTTCTAGGAATTTCGTGTCGCCAGAATCAATTACTTGAGATTTTAACATCATTTGACGAACAATAACTTCAAAGTGCTTGTCATTAATTTTCACCCCTTGCAAACGATAAACTTCTTGTATCTCATTTACAATATACTCTTGAACTTTTGTAGGTCCTTCAATATTTAAGATATCGTTAGGAGTAGTAGCTCCATCAGATAATGGTTGACCAGCTCTTACAAAGTCATTCTCTTGAACAAGTATGTGTTTTGAAAGTGGAACTAGATATTTACGTACATCACCAGTTTTTGAAGTGATCTGTATTTCTCTATTACCACGTTTAATTTTACCATATTCAGCAATTCCATCAATCTCAGAAACTACAGCAGGGTTAGAAGGATTTCTCGCTTCAAATAATTCAGTCACCCTTGGTAATCCTCCAGTAATATCTCCTGATTTACCAGCTGTTCTTGGTATTTTAACCAAAATTTCACCAGCTGTAATAGTAGCTCCTTCTTTAACAGAAACGTGAGCATTAACAGGTAAACTATACTCTCTTAAAACCTCGTTTGTTTTAGAATCAACTATATGAATTGATGGATTTTTCTTTTTATCTCTCGATTCGATGATTACTTTTTCAGCAAAACCAGTTTGCTCATCAACTTCCTCACGACAAGTAATACCTTCTGAAATACTATCAAATACAACTTTACCATTCACTTCAGAAACAATAACAGCATTATATTGATCCCATTTACAAATAATATCACCTTTCTTAATAGAACCATTACCATTTACAAGTAATTCAGAACCATAAGGAATATTAGTATTCATTAAAACAATTCCAGTAGTTTCATCGATGATTTTCATCTCAGCAGAACGACCAACAACAACAACTTTCATTGAACCATCAGCATTCTTTTTCTCAAGCGTTCTTAATTCTTCAATTTCTAAACGACCAGAAGCTTTTGCTTTTAAATCAGATTCACTTCCTGTGTTAGAAGCAGTACCCCCAACGTGGAATGTTCTTAATGTTAACTGAGTACCAGGCTCTCCAATTGACTGAGCAGCAACTACTCCAACTGCATCACCTCTTTGCGCTAATCTATGGTTAGATAAGTTTCTACCATAACATTTAGCACAAACTCCTCTTTGCATTTCACAAGTAAGAACCGAACGAATTTCAACTTCATCAATCCCTACTTTTTCAATTAAAGCAGCAACATTTTCAATGATTAACTCTCCTGCTTTAACAATAACTTCGTTAGTTTCTGGATTTAAAATATCATGAACAGAAGTTCTACCTAATATACGGTCATATAAAGGCTCAACTACTTCATCATTTTTCATTAATGCTGTAGCAATAAGTCCTCTTAAAGTTCCACAATCTTCATCAGTAATAACAACATCTTGCGCAACATCAACTAACCTTCTAGTTAAATAACCAGCATCCGCTGTTTTTAATGCCGTATCCGCTAAACCTTTACGAGCACCGTGAGTTGAAATAAAATACTCTAAAATAGATAAACCTTCTTTAAAGTTAGATAAAATTGGATTTTCAATAATATCTTGAGAAGAAGCACCTGATTTTTGAGGTTTAGCCATCAATCCCCTCATTCCTGATAACTGACGAATTTGTTCTTTAGAACCCCTTGCACCAGAATCGTACATCATATAAATCGAATTGAAACCTTGCTTATCGCTTTTCAACTGATCCATTAATATATTTGTTAAACGAGAATTTGTGTGTGTCCAGATATCAATAATTTGGTTATAACGTTCATTATTTGTTATTAAACCCATATTATAGTTAGCTAAAACTTCAACAGCTTCAGTTTCTGCATTTTCAACTAATTCAATTTTCTCTTTAGGGATAATAATATCATCTAAGTTAAACGATAAACCACCTTTAAAAGCCATATTGAACCCTAATTCTTTAATATCATCTAAGAATTGAGCAGTACGAGAAGTACCTGAGATTTTTAACACAGTTCCAATAATATCTCTTAACGCTTTTTTCGTTAAAACATCATTAATGAAACCTACTTCTTTTGGCACAAACTCATTAAATAGAACTCGTCCACAAGTTGTATCAATCATCATCAACACAGGCTCACCTTTATCATTTAAATCATAAGATTTAACTTTGATATGAGCATGTAAATCTAATTTTCTTTCATTATAAGCAATAGTTACTTCTTCAGGAGAGTAGAAAATTCCGTCTTCTCCTTTAACAATTACGTCAGAAGTAGTTCTTTTACCTTTTGTGATGTAATATAAACCTAAAACCATATCCTGAGAAGGTACAGCAATAGGAGCACCATTTGCAGGATTTAAGATGTTATGAGAAGCTAACATTAATAATTGCGCTTCTAATATTGCAGCATTACCAAGAGGTAAGTGAACCGCCATCTGATCCCCATCAAAATCGGCATTAAATGCAGTCGTAACCAAAGGATGTAATCGAATTGCTTTACCTTCAATCAGTTTTGGTTGGAAAGCTTGAATACCTAATCTGTGAAGAGTTGGTGCTCTGTTTAAAAGAACAGGATGTCCTTTCAATATGCTTTCTAAAATATCCCAAACTACAGGCTCTTTTTTATCTACAATTTTCTTAGCAGATTTAACCGTCTTAACAATACCTCTTTCTATTAATTTACGAATAATAAAAGGTTTGTATAATTCAGCAGCCATGTTTTTAGGTAAACCACATTCATGTAATTTTAAATCTGGTCCAACAACAATAACAGAACGTGCAGAATAATCAACACGTTTTCCTAATAAATTCTGACGGAAACGTCCTTGCTTACCTTTTAATGAATCTGATAAAGATTTAAGAGGTCTATTTGACTCAGTCTTAACAGCACTTGATTTTCTTGAATTATCAAATAATGAATCAACAGACTCCTGTAACATACGTTTTTCATTACGTAAAATTACTTCAGGCGCTTTGATTTCAATTAATCTTTTCAAACGGTTGTTACGAATAATAACACGTCTGTATAAATCATTTAAATCAGATGTTGCAAATCGACCACCATCAAGAGGAACTAACGGTCTTAATTCTGGTGGAATCACAGGAACAACTTTAACAATCATCCATTCAGGACGGTTATCAATTCGCTCTTGAGATTCACGCATAGATTCAACAACTTGAAGTCTCTTAAGAGCTTCGTTTTTACGTTGCATTGACGTCTCTGTATTTGCTTGATGACGCAAATCATAAGAAGTCTGAACTAAATCCATTGTTTTAAGTAAATCATAAAGTGCCTCTGCACCCATTTTAGCGATAAACTTATTGGGATCAGTATCCTCTAAATATTGATTTTCTTTAGGTAAAGTATCTAAAATATCTAAATACTCTTCTTCTAATAAAAATTCTAAACGAGTTAACTCAGCACCATCAGCATTTCTAGCTTCACCTCCTTGAATAACCACATATCTTTCATAATAGATAATCTGATCTAATTTCTTAGTTGGTAAACCTAAAAGGTATCCAATTTTATTTGGAAGTGATCTAAAATACCAAATATGAGCCACAGGAACAACCAATGAAATGTGTCCCATACGCTCACGACGTACTTTTTTCTCTGTTACTTCAACACCACAACGGTCACAAACAATTCCTTTATAACGAATACGTTTATACTTACCACAGTGGCATTCATAATCTTTAACAGGACCAAAAATTCTTTCACAAAATAAACCATCTCTTTCAGGTTTATAAGTTCTATAATTAATTGTCTCTGGTTTTAACACTTCTCCGCTTGACTGTTCCAAGATCAACTCTGGCGATGCCAGAGAGATCGTGATTCTATCAAAACTACTTTGTGTTTTTGGTGTTTCTTTTCTGTAAGCCATAGTATTGCTTAATATCTATAATTTAACAAATGAAAATTAATCTAATGAAATGTTTAAACATAACCCTCTCAATTCATGTAATAATACATTGAATGATTCTGGAATACCAGGTTCAGGAATGTTATCACCTTTCACGATAGCTTCGTAAGCCTTAGCACGTCCATTTACATCATCTGACTTAACGGTCAAGATTTCTTGTAATAAATGTGAAGCTCCAAATGCCTCAAGAGCCCAAACCTCCATCTCACCAAAACGCTGACCTCCAAATTGTGCTTTACCACCAAGAGGTTGTTGAGTAATAAGTGAATATGGTCCGATAGAACGAGCATGCATTTTATCATCAACCATGTGAGCTAATTTCAACATGTAAATTACTCCCACAGTAGCTGTTTGATCAAAACGCTCACCAGTACCACCATCATACAGATATGTTTTACCTGATTTTGGAACTCCAGCTTTTTCAGTCCATTCATCAATTTCATATGGTTTAGCACCGTCAAAGATAGGCGTAGCAAACTTAACCCCTAACTTTTCACCCGCCCAACCTAAAACAGTTTCATAAACCTGACCTAAGTTCATACGAGAAGGTACACCTAATGGATTCAATACAATATCAACAGGTGTTCCATCTTCTAAGAATGGCATGTCTTCAACACGAACAATATTCGCAACAATACCTTTGTTTCCATGACGTCCAGCCATCTTATCACCTACTTTTAACTTACGTTTTTTAGCGATATAAACTTTTGCCATTTTAACAATACCTGCTGGTAATTCATCCCCAACTGAAATATGGAATTTTTTACGTTTAAAAGTTCCTAATAAATCATTCGCTTTAATATTAAAGTTATGTATAACTCTTCCAACTAAAGTATTTAATTTATCTTCTGCAGTCCATGTAGCTGGATTCACAATTGAATAATCAATTGCAGCTAAATTTTTCTGAGAAAACTTAGATCCTTTTTTAATAATCTCTTCTCTATAGTTATTAAAGACACCATTAGATTTTGCTTCACCTAAAACGTTGATTAATTTATCAACTAAACGATCTTTCAATAAAGCGAAATCTTTTTCGTAATCACCATCTAAAGCTTCTAATAATGGTTTATCTTGAGCTTTAGATTTTCTGTCTTTAACTGCACGAGAGAATAATTTTTTATCAATAACAACACCTCTTAAAGAAGGACCAGCTTTTAAAGATGCATCTTTAACATCACCAGCCTTATCTCCAAAAATTGCTCTTAATAATTTCTCTTCAGGAGAAGGGTCCGTTTCACCTTTTGGTGTAATTTTACCTATAATAATATCACCTTCTTTGATTTCAGCACCAATTCTAATAATACCATTCTCATCTAAATCTTTTGTTGCCTCTTCACTAACATTAGGAATATCAGCAGTCAATTCTTCCATTCCACGTTTTGTGTCACGAACATCAACTGTGTATTCATCAATATGAATAGATGTAAAAACATCATCACGAACAACTCTTTCAGAGATTACAATAGCATCTTCAAAATTGTATCCTTTCCAAGGCATAAATGCAACCTTAAGATTTTGACCTAAAGCTAATTCACCTTGTTGAGTAGCATAACCTTCACATAATACTTGACCTTTTTCAACTCTATCACCTTTTTGAACAATAGGCTTTAAGTTCATACAAGTACTTTGATTCGTTTTAGCGAACTTAGTTAAAGTGTAATGAGTTACCTCACTATCAAAAGAAACTAATTTATCATCGGAAGTCCAATCGTAACGGATTACAATTTCATTAGCATCAACATATTCAACAACACCGTTATTTTCAGCATTAATTAAAACACGAGAATCTCTAGCTACTAACCTTTCAATTCCAGTTCCAACAATTGGAGAACTTGGTTTTAAAAGAGGAACAGCTTGACGTTGCATGTTAGATCCCATCAATGCACGATTGGCATCATCATGTTCCAAGAAAGGAATAGAAGATGCAGCAATAGAAGCAATTTGATTAGCACCAACATCCATTAATGTTAATTTATCTGGCTCAACAACAGGAAAATCTCCTTCATATCTAGCTTTAACAAATTCTGTTAAGAAATTACCTTTCTCATCAACTATTGCATTCGCTTGAGCAATCATTTTACCATCTTCTTCTTCAGCAGATAAATAAACTGGTTCTTTTGTTAAAGAAACTTTACCATTATCGATAGCTCTATAAGGAGTTTCAATAAAACCTAATTTATTAACTTTAGCAAATACACATAATGAAGAAATCAAACCAATATTTGGTCCCTCTGGTGTTTCAATAGTACATAAACGACCATAGTGAGTATAGTGAACATCACGTACCTCGAAACCAGCTCTTTCTCTTGATAAACCACCAGGCCCTAGTGCTGATAGACGACGCTTGTGAGTCACTTCAGAAAGAGGATTGGTTTGATCCATAAATTGAGACAACTGATTTGTTCCAAAAAATGAATTAATAACAGAAGACAAAGTCTTAGCATTAATTAAATCTATTGGAGTAAAAACCTCATTATCTCTAACATTCATACGTTCACGAATAGTTCTAGCCATTCTAGCTAAACCAACTCCGAACTGAGAATATAATTGTTCACCAACAGTTCTAACACGACGATTAGAAAGGTGATCAATATCATCAACATCAGCCTTAGAATTTACTAATTCTATAAGATACTTAATGATTAAAATAATATCATTTTGTGTTAAAACTCTAGAAGTTTCATCAACATCAATACCTAATTTCTTATTTAATCTAAAACGACCAACTTCTCCTAAATCATAACGAGTATCAGAGAAAAATAATTTCTCAAATACATTTTTAGCAGTCTCATAATCTGGCGGTTCAGCATTTCTCAATTGACGATAAATGTGTTCAACAGCCTCTTTTTGAGAGTTAGAAGTATCTTTTTGAAGTGTATTATAAATTAATGTGAAATCAGCACTATTAACATCTTCTTTATGAAGAATAACTGTCTTAACACCAGCATCAATAATTAAATCAATATGAGCATCTTCAAGAATAGTTTCACGATCTAATAAAACTTCATTTCTTTCAATAGAAACTACTTCACCAGTATCTTCATCTACGAAATCTTCAATCCAAGATTTTAAAACACGAGCAGCTAAATTTCTACCAACTATTTTCTTAAGATTTGCTTTATTTACTTTAATCTCATCCGCTAAACCAAAAATCTCTAAAATATCTTTGTCACTTTCATATCCGATAGCTCGGAATAAAGTAGTTACAGGCAATTTCTTTTTACGATCAATATATGCGTATAAAACACTATTGATATCCGTAGCAAATTCTATCCATGATCCTTTAAAAGGGATAACTCTGGCAGAATATAATTTTGTCCCATTAGCGTGTCTACTTTGTCCAAAAAACACACCTGGAGATCTATGTAATTGAGATACAATTACACGTTGAGCACCATTAACAACAAAAGAACCTTTTGGAGTCATGTAAGGGATTGTACCTAAGTACACATCCTGAACAATTGTCTCAAAATCCTCGTGTTCTGGATCTGTACAATATAGTTTTAACTTCGCCTTCAAAGGGACGCTATAAGTTAATCCTCTATCGATACACTCTTCAATAGTGTAACGAGGTGGATCTACGAAATAATCTAAAAATTCCAATACAAACTGATTTCTAGTATCAGTTATAGGAAAGTTTTCAGAAAAAACTTTAAATAACCCTTCCGTATCTCTATTTTCTGGAGTTGTTTCCAACTGGAAAAATTCTTGGAAAGATTTAATTTGAATATCTAAAAAATCAGGATATTCAAATTGATTTTTGCTTGATGCAAAATTAATTCTTGTCGATAAATTACTTGATGTTGCCAAGGCCTAAAGAATTTGTTGATAAAATCTATTTTAACTTACTTAACTTAAATAAACAGGAATAGGCACGAGCTATAAAAGCCGTGCCTTTCCTGTTATGAAGTATGATAGTTATTTAATCTCAACTTCAGCTCCAGCTTCTTCTAATGAAGCTTTAAGAGCAGCAGCTTCGTCTTTTGAAACAGCTTCTTTCAAAGTAGAAGGAGCTGAATCAACGATATCTTTTGAATCTTTTAAACCATTACCAGTTAATTCTTTTACCAATTTAACTACTGCAAGTTTATTAGGACCACCTGCTTTTAATATTACATCAAACTCAGTTTTTTCTTCAGCAGCAGCAGCATCACCACCACCTGCAGCAGCAACAGCTACAGCAGCAGCAGCAGGCTCAATTCCATACTCATCCTTAAGGATAGTTGCAAGTTCATTAACTTCTTTTACTGTAAGGTTTACTAGCGTTTCCGCGATTTGTTTCAAATCAGCCATCTTTATTTAATTTAATCTAAATTATACAATATATTAATAATAATTACGCTCTTTCTTCAAGCGTTTTAAGGATTCCAGCAATTTTTCCGCCTTGTCCTTTAAGTCCTGAAATAACATTCTTAGCAGGACTTTGTAATAAGCCAATGATATCTCCAATAACTTCGTCTCTACTTTTCAAAGTACTTAACGTTGCTAATTGATTATCACCAATAAAAATTGCTTCGTTAATATAAGCACCTTTTAAAATTGGCTTTTCATTCTTTTTACGAAACTCCTGAATTAATTTTGCAGGAACATTACCTACTTCAGAAAACATGATAGCAGTTTGACCAGTTAGAACAGTTCCTAATTGACCATAATCTCTACCTTCAACTCTTTCCATTGCTTTTTCTAGTAAAGTATTCTTTACTACTTTTAAGCTAATGTTAGATTGAAAACATTTTCTACGAAGAGTGTTCACAGATTCAACTGTTAATTCAGCAGTGTCAGTTAAATAGAAAACATTTGCAGCAGATAAATCTGCTGTTAAATCTTCTATATACTTTGCTTTTTCTTCTTTCGTCATTTTCTTTAATTTATCAAGCAACTACTGACTTAGTATCAATCTGGATACTAGGACTCATAGTAGAACTTAGGTAAATACTCTTAATGTAAGTTCCTTTAGCAGACGAAGGTTTCATTTTAACTAAAGTTTGAATTAGCTCTACAGCATTCTCTTTAATTTTTTCACCGTCAAAACTAGCTTTACCAATTGAACTATGGATAATACCATATTTATCAACCTTAAAGTCAATTTTACCAGCCTTAACTTCTTCAACTGCTTTTGCAACATCCATAGTAACAGTACCTGTTTTAGGATTCGGCATTAAACTTCTTGGTCCTAAAATACGACCTAAAGCTCCAACTTTTCCCATAACTGATGGCATTGTTATAATAACATCAATATCAGTCCATCCACCTTTGATTTTAGCGATATAATCATCTAAACCAACAAAATCAGCACCAGCGGCTTTAGCTTCTTCTTCCTTATCAGGAGTACATAAAACAAGAACGCGAACATCCTTACCTGTACCGTGAGGAAGAGAAACAGTTCCTCTAACCATTTGATTTGCTTTTCTAGGATCAACACCTAATCTTACACAAACATCTACAGAAGCATCAAATTTAGTAGTAGAAATATCCTTTACCAAATTACACGCTTCTTGTAATGAGTAAGTTTTAGCTATGTCATACTTAGCTAAAACTTCTTTTCTTTTTTTAGAAATTCTTCCCATAATTAAAAACGATTATTTGGTTTCAGGTGCATTACCACCATTAACTGTTACTCCCATACTTCTTGCTGTACCAGCAATCATTCTCATAGCAGAATTAACTGTAAAACAGTTCATGTCAGCAATTTTATCTTCAGCTATTGTACGAACAACATCCCAGGAAATAGAACTTACCTTAACACGATTTGGCTCAGAAGAACCTTTTTTAAGTTTAGCTAATTCAAGAATTTGAACTGCTGCTGGAGGAGTTTTGATTATAAAATCAAACGACTTATCACCATAAACGGTGATCACTACCGGTAAAACTTTTCCTGCTTTATCTTGTGTTCTAGCGTTAAACTGCTTACAGAACTCCATGATATTAACCCCTTTAGCACCTAATGCTGGTCCTACTGGAGGCGCTGGATTAGCTGAACCACCTTTGATCTGTAATTTGATCAAAGCTGCTACTACTTTAGCCATCTATTTAAAAATTATGTAGTCAAACATGAGTAATAACGGGAAGCTTTATTCGCTTTTCTCACTCCTACGGTTTATATACAATTATATTTCTTTAGCTACTTGCATGTAGCTAAGCTCTAATAAATTTTTTCTTCCGAAAATCTTCACCATTACTTTCAATTTCTTTTTTTCTTCGTTGATATCATCAATAACACCTGAGAAATTATTAAAAGGTCCATCAATAACCTTAACAGCCTCTCCAAGAACAAAAGGAATTTTCATTTCCTCTTCAGATTCAGATAACTCATCAACTTTACCTAAGATTCTATTAACCTCAGCTAAACGCATTGGAACAGGATCACCACCTTTCTCAGTCCCTAAAAACCCAATTACGTTTGGTATACTTTTAATAACGTGAGTTACTTCACCTACTAGAGCAACTTCAATTAAAACGTAACCAGGTAAATAAGACTTCTCTTTAATGATTTTCTTACCATTTCTAATTTGAAAAACTTTTTCAGTAGGAATCAATACCTGCTCAACAAAATCTTCTAATTTTAAACGTGAAATTTCAAGATCAAGATACTCCTTAACCTTTTTCTCTTTACCACTGACAGCTCTAACAACGTACCAACGTTTTTTAATATCTCCCATTACTTAATTTAAAACATTCGGTAAATAAAACCTAAAACACCTTTCCAAGATGATTCTGGACCACCAACAATACCAAAACCAAAATCCATAACGAATATGAATAATGAAATGATTACTGAAGCAACAACAACGATAATGGTACTACTCTGTAACTCTTTCCATGTAGGCCAAGTTACATTATGTACCATTTCATTAACTGTTTCGTTGAAATATTCTTTAAATTTTGACACGTTTATCTAATTTTGCGCGGGCGGTAAGATTCGAACTCACGACCAATGGTTTTGGAGACCACTACTCTACCAACTGAGCTACACCCGCTTAAAAAGGGGAGCAAGCTCCCCTAATTATTTGATATTATACTATTATTATGCGATAATTTCTGTAACCTGACCAGCTCCAACAGTTCTACCACCTTCACGGATTGCAAAACGTAAACCTTTATCCATTGCTACAGGAACAATTAATTTTACTGTAATAGAAACGTTATCACCTGGCATTACCATTTCACGTCCTTCTGTTAAGAAAATCTCACCTGTAACATCTGTCGTACGGAAGTAAAATTGTGGACGGTATTTATTATGGAATGGAGTGTGACGTCCACCTTCTTCTTTTTTCAATACATAAATCTCAGCTTTAAATTCAGCATGAGGTTTTGTAGAACCTGGTTTACAAACAACCATTCCTCTTTTGATATCAGCTTTATCAATACCACGTAATAATAAACCTACGTTATCTCCAGCTTCACCTCTATCTAAAATTTTACGGAACATCTCAACTCCAGTAACAGTAGAAGATAATTTCTCTGTACCCATTCCTAAGATATCTACTGAATCACCTGTGTTAATTACACCTGTTTCGATACGACCCGTAGCAACAGTACCACGACCTTGAATAGTAAATACATCTTCAATTGACATCAAAAATGGCTTATCCATATCACGAGGAGGTAATTCAATATAAGAATCTACAGCATCCATTAATTCGTCGATTTTAGCTACCCATTCAGCTTCTCCATTTAATCCACCTAAAGCAGATCCTTGAATAACTGGTGCATTATCTCCATCATAATCATAGAAAGATAATAATTCACGGATTTCCATTTCAACTAATTCAAGTAATTCAGCATCATCAACTAAATCAACTTTATTCATGAAAACAACTAGACGAGGAATACCAACTTGGCGACCTAATAAGATGTGCTCACGAGTTTGAGGCATTGGTCCATCAGTAGCAGCAACAACAATAATAGCACCGTCCATTTGAGCAGCACCAGTTACCATGTTCTTAACGTAATCCGCGTGACCTGGACAATCGATGTGTGCATAGTGACGGTTTACAGTTTCATATTCAACGTGTGATGTATTAATTGTAATACCACGCTCTTTTTCTTCAGGTGCATTATCAATTGAAGAGAAGTCACGAACTTGTGCAAGACCTTTGCCAGAAAGTACTGTACAAATTGCAGCTGTCAAAGTAGTTTTACCATGATCTACGTGACCAATAGTACCGATGTTTAAATGCGGTTTTGAACGGTTATAATTTTCCTTAGCCATTGTTATTATTGTTACTTAATTAATAAAAAAACAAACTTTCAGAATGTAAAAAATCTCACCCAAATCTGGATGAAATCAAGCATTCAACGTAGAGCCAATGACGAGAATTGAACTCGTGACCTCTTCCTTACCAAGAAAGTGCTCTACCCCTGAGCTACACCGGCCTAAAACTTACTAAAAAAAAGAGCGGGAGACGAGACTCGAACTCGCGACCCTCAGCTTGGAAGGCTGACGCTCTACCAACTGAGCTACTCCCGCTTATATTTTAAAATTATCAATGTGGGGAGAGAAGGATTCGAACCTTCGAAGGTTGCCCAACAGATTTACAGTCTGCCCTCGTTAGCCACTTGAGTATCTCCCCAAACAATAGAGCCGATGGAGGGACTCGAACCCCCGACCTGCTGATTACAAATCAGCTGCTCTAGCCAGCTGAGCTACATCGGCATATTGATAATTTTTATTTCAGTAAATTAAAGAACTTTTAAAGTGTTTCCCTTTTGGGTCTGCAAATGTATGTATTAAATTCGATTCGCCAAATGTTTTTTTTGTTTTTTTTCAAAAAAAAATCAGCTAATTGTATTAAATAACTGATTTTCAATGAAAAAAAATATTATTTTATTTTTTCTTTTTGCTTTAAAACTTGTTTTCTTAGCGCTTCAACAGCTAAATCAGTAGCCTCTTCAAAACTTTTTGCTTGCTTCTTAGCGAAAAGTTCTTTTCCTGGTGTTAATATCTTAACTTCTGAAACTTTGTTTTCGCCTTCTTGATCCTTGTCTAATCTTAAAAATACTTCGGCTGTTACTATTCCGCTATGGAATAATTCTAACTTATTTACTTTCTCATTAACAAAATCAATTAGCTTTTTATCAGCTGTAAAATGAACGGAGTGTAATTTAATGTCCAT
>Ga0105051_10005608_pt1 | contig 13945 bp, 10 predicted proteins | sample FRY02_FD_78383 | JGI IMG/M metagenome (GOLD analysis project Ga0105051, IMG submission 78383) | Freshwater microbial communities from Lake Fryxell liftoff mats and glacier meltwater in Antarctica - FRY-02 (megahit assembly) | ecosystem: Environmental > Aquatic > Freshwater > Ice > Glacier... | reverse complement strand
CGGATGCCCATTTCGCCGCGTTATCCAATCGTGGAACTTGCCGTTGGGTTATGCATCTTTTTCGTCGCTTGGACAGAGCTATGTAACAACGGGTCGAACTTGCCATTTCACCCCGAGAGAATGGGACGGGTGGGATCTCTTTGGACACCACTGATCACTCGCGAAAGCGTGATCGTTGCGACTTACCATGCCATCGCCATCGCCGTGTCATGGGCGTTCGGCTTGGTGCGTGTTGACGACCATCGGCTGCCGCGGCGACTGGTGATGGTTTCGTTCGCAATGTTGATCGTGCCGATGCTGGTGCTGCCGGCGCTGGCGATTATTCCTTGGCAAGTCGAGATGGATTCCGCTTGGAGACCCGAGGGAAGGTATCTCGATGCGGCGATGCGAGTGATCACGGGGCTTGCGGCGGCGGTCGTGGTCGGTCGGTCACTGGCTCGATACGTCTCGCCCACCGCGGACCCCAAAATGAATCCGCTTGGAACGGGCACCGCGAGGATGCTTGACTTGATCGCGATCCTTTGCGTGCCAGGAATCATTGTCGGCTGGCAGGCACTTTTGGGCGTATCGGTACTTGCCGTGTTGATCGCTTATGCGTTGCCGATCGTGATGCCCACGCGAGTCGATTCGTTAGCGCGATTGGCGATCAGCCTGCCGATCGCATTATCGCTGCAGTTATTCTTTTGGCGATCGCTTCATGAATTCGCATATTGGCCAAGTGTGGGGACTGCACCGATGGTAACGCTTGCATGGGCTGCGATCTTGCTGCTGATTCCCTGGGGGATGACACAAAAACCACCCAAACCGAACGATACGTCGGGTGAAGGTGTTTAATCGCTCGAATTCGGCTGCCAAAGGTGGGAAGCGTTTGAGCTGTCTTAAGACGGAGGTAACATGAGTCGGTTGGGTGAGGCACCTTCGTAGTTATCTGCCGAAAAAAATTGGATGTTGAGCGTCGGCCATGGGCATAAGCAAACCGGAAGTCATGGCAGATAGCCAGGTATTCAATGACGTTGAGCAGGTTTGTCGGCAGTTCGAAGCGGACCTTCGCAAAGACAAAGACACGAAGATCGACCGGTTGGTGGAGGGCTGGGAAGAGCCCGAGCGTTCCCGGCTATTGTGCGAGCTGATCGAAATCGACATTCGGGCGAAGCGGGCCATGAACCATTCGGTGAGTCCGGATCTTTATTTCCAGACCTTTCCCGATGATCACGCCGCAATTCAGGAGGCGTTTGCGAGCCAGCGTGACGAGCAGACGATCCTGCCAGATGTTCTTCTTGAGCAGTTGAAAACCGAGTCGAACTTACGTCACCTAAGGTTTCTGGCCGAGGGTGGTCTGGGCCAAGTATTCATCGCTCAAGACGAGAAGCTTCGACGTGACGCCGCCGTCAAACTCATCCGCGAAGACTTGACGGATGATGTGGATAGCTGCGATCAATTCATGATTGAGGCGGAGGTCACCGGACGGTTGGATCACCCGGGGATACCGGTCGTTTACGCCATTGGCCAGACGATTAGCGGGCGACTGTTCTATGCGATGCAGTACGTCCGAGGAACTCGCTTGGACAAGTTGATTCGCAAGCACCACAAGGTGTTCTTGCATGGGCAGGACAGTCAGTGGTTCGGTTTGAAACGATTGAAGCTCACCAGCCTTCGTCGTGGAGCGCCCTCGGACAGCATTGCCCATGAATCTGCGGAATCTTCACCGACGGACTCATCTGCCGTTCCTCCACTGGATCTTCGGGAATTGCTGGAAGTTTTTATCTCGGTTTGTCATACGGTTGGATATGCGCATCGGCGTGGGATCCTTCATCGAGACATCAAGCCTAGCAATATCATCCATGGCAAGTTTGGGGAAACGGTTGTCATTGACTGGGGCCTCGCCTTGCCGATTGCTCGCCAGGGCGTCTTCAAGGATATCGCCGAACAAACCATTGCCCCCCGATCGGGCAAGAGCTCTCGAATGAGTTCCGGGTGCATCGGGACGCCAGCCTACATGAGTCCTGAGCAAGCCAAAGGTGATGTGCCCTTAACTCCAGCCAGCGATATTTTCAGTCTCGGCACGCTGCTTTACTGCATTCTCACCGGCTCGCCTCCCTATCAAGGGCAAACGGTCAATGAGGTTCGCCAACTCGCGATCAATTGCGAATTCACTCCGCCCAGTGAATTAATCGAAAAGATTCCAGCTCCCTTGGCAGCGATCTGCGCCAAGGCGATGCGAGCCCAGATCAGCGATCGGTACCGCACCACGCACGAGTTGGTGGCCGATATTCGCGAGTACCTTTCCGATCGTCCCGTTTCAGCGTTACCTGACTCACACTATCGCCACCTGATGCGGTGGATGCGTCATCATACGCAGGCCGTGCTAGCGACGATGCTTGCGGTCATGCGGATCGCATCAACTGTTGGGATGGTTGGCCTCTACAAAAGTCTGGCTCTCCTGAAGGAGCAAAGAACAAGTCAAGCGCAGTCCCAATGGGCAACGAGCGAAAAATCGCTCCGCGAACAAAGCCTTATTTTGGCGGCGGACCTTGCCGCGCGAACGTTGGCCAACAAGATCGACATTGTCTATCGAACGCTTGAATTGTGCTCAAAGGATGATGAACTTCAGGCGAGTCTAAAGCTCTGTAATGAAGCACCTGACCTGGATGCGGCTCAGAAGATCCAAGCATGGCTCAATAAAACGGTTTCGAACGAACCAGAAAGCATGCGGTTTCGATCTTGGTTTGTGATGACACAAGACGGTACTTATCTCGCCCGGACGCCTGAATTTTCCGGTGGCAAACGATCATCTTCGATTGGAAAACGTTTTGCTTTTCGGGATTATTTTCATGGTCTCGGTCAAGATTTGCCGCCAACCGCGCCGGCATTGGCGCCCCTAGAAATCCCACATAATTCGTCAGCGATCTTCAGCACGATGGACGACGAGATGACGGTGAATCTGTCGGTTCCGATTGTCGATTCATCAAAAGGAATCATTGGTGCACTCGTGGTTTGCGTTGAATGCCGCGAGTTCGGTGACCTCAATCTTGATAAAGCGACCGATCAGCAACTGCTATTGGTCGAAGGCCGCGGCTATCCGATGACGGACGTCGAGTGGAGCGACGAATTAGGGCGAGTCGTCGATCTGGGGCATCCTCAATGGTCCGCAGGGGTTTTGCTTCATCATCAAAGCGAACTCTATCGAGCGGAGTTTAACAATCTTCCACGCGTTAGCGACGAAGTCATGCGGACCATGAAAAAAGTCGAAATGACAAGTGACGGCGTTGAATCAGAGGGAATGGACGATGCTCGCTTGTTCACAGAAGGCGTTTATTCGGATCCCGTTCAAACCACCGAGAAAACGAAATGGCTTGCGGCATACTGCCCCGTCCGTATTGAAACACGCAAAGATTCACGTATCGCTCAAACGGGATGGTTCGTCATCGTTCAACAGCGATTTGTAGAAGCTGAGAACGATTCGATATGATTTCAAAGACGAACCACACGCAATCACCGCGCGGATAACGGTGCGATGATTGCGTTTCAATCACATCTTCACGCTACCCAACGACTAGGTGGCACTTGCGATGTGGATATAAGCATGCACGTGAGGAGCGCCGCGGAAGTGGACCACGGCATTGGGGCCTTCGATTCGCCAAATGTCCCAGATGCCATCATTTTCTAAGTCTTGATTCTTATAGAATGCGAAGCGTAAGGATTCGATTCCGCCGCCTTGATCGATAATTGACATTGCTTCTTGAGCGTCTTCGTCACGGTAAGGTGAAAGGATCGTTCCGAGAACGTCTCGAACCAGTTTCTGCTGGTCCGATCCAAGCTGACTTACCGCGATTCCTTCAAACTTACCGCCTGCACCCTGTAGTTTCACTTGTGTTTCCGCCGGCGGTTTGGTTCCAAGTGCGATCGCGGCTTGTGATGAATCTAATGCCGCGAAGACTTCATTGACTCGCTTGGTCTGATCGTAAAAAAGGTTATCCGCAGCGCTGGACTCTTCGCCGTGCCCATAAACGATCGGGCCTCCGAATGCGCGACCTTCTAAAGTATTCCCATCGGCGCGAAGGGTGAGATGGCGTCCTGTCAAAAGCCACTGGAATGGCGCGGAGGCATCACCTGAAGTTGCAGGTTCGCCGAACATCGCGACGCTGTAAGCATTCAGCCCACCGTCGTCATATTCCATCTGCTCTTCGAGACGCTTGAAACCATCGGCGCTCGTTACCCCACGAACGATTTTTTCAATCATCGCGCGTTGTGAGTCGCTATAGAAATCGTCGCCGATGAGGTGCTTGGAGACGTGCCAATTTGCGTTGACGCGGCTGCGCAGTTCGCTGCCAATCGGCGAGCAGATCGCTTTGCGTTGTGCGTCGGACAGCGACTGATAAAATTCAGCCACGACCGTCTCCGCGGCGCTCTGGCGGGTTGGTGCGGCGTGTGCGAACTGCGGAATCGATGCCGCGGTAAAAGTCGCTGCGGATGCCTTGAGAAACCGGCGACGATCGTTGCTGCAAGAGTCGCCACATGAATCGGTGCGTTTTTTCATTTTTCCCGCCGTTAAGTTAGATTAGGTTAGGTGAAGCTGAGCGACGCTCAGTCTAACGCATCGGTTTGGCGAGTGCATGATTTCCGCACGCACAATTCTTTACCAAGGTTCCCAGTAGCTAACCGGTTGGTTCAAAGACTTTGGTTGAGCACGGGATTGAGGGTCGTCTTCAAAGGGGTTGGGAAGCGATTCATATGTTTCGGCAGGATTTCGCAACGCGGGTCGACCGTTGGCGCGAATCGATGTTTTGCCATCGTCTGTATTTGGCGAGACGGGTTCAGGTGAAAAGCTGTCAAACCACTCATCATCAGGCGAACTTGAAGGTTTCGTAGGCGTCGGTGCGGACTTGGGAACAGGTTTTGGCATCGGTTTATTCATTCGTAGCGCCGGCACCGGAGTGGGTACGGTCAATGGCATCGGCATCGGCGCGACCATCGGCATCGATTCAACGGGTCCCGCGGGATAAGCGGGAGGCATTGGAGGCATTGGAGGCATTGGAACTTCAACTTCATTCACACGGTAAATCGTTCCAAGCTCCGTCAATGTCATCGAATCGCAACCATCGTCACAGGGCGTCCCGTCGCCTGTGGACGACGATTTTCGTCCCATGGAAACGGTGACATCGATCATTTTTTCAATGCCGCCGGCGAGCGCGTCCAAGGTTTTGTAGATCGGGCCGCGCGAATGGCCACCGGCAACGCATTGGCCGGTGGTAACTCCGCAAACCGTTGTTGTCACGGAGATGATCGCGACGGCGGCGCGGCGATTCCAGCTTTGATTGTTGGTGCTGCACATGGAAGTTCTATCTTCTGCTTGACCGGTGGCGAATTCAAATCAGGAGTCGCTCGGCTGGAGGTAACCCACCCGTGCTGAAGAATAGAATCGGCCCATTGCAGTCGTTACCCGAAGAAGAATCGGCAAGGCCGGCAAACTTGCCGCAGCTTGCCAAATCAATTTGTGCCGCATTTCCTTTCAACCTGAAGACGATTTGCCGCACTTGGCCAGTTGGTGGCAGACAGTTGATCGCGGCGTCGTTAGACTTTACCGCGAGGGCGATCCAGCGAATTTCTGCCTAACTACATGGATTTTCTAGAGAGATGACGACCGTGAGTGTTGATCCATTTTCCGCCCGTGATACTTTCCATACCGGCAGCGGCCAAGCGGCGATTTATCGGCTCAGCCGACTCGAAGACGCGGGACTTGGCGCGGTCAGTCGCTTGCCGTTTTCGATCCGCATTTTGCTCGAGGCAGTGCTTCGCAATTGCGATAATTTCGCGGTCACCGAGCAAGACGTGCGAAACCTGGCCGCCTGGAATGCCTCGGCACCCGCACCGCAAGAAATTCCGTTCAAACCATCGCGAGTTGTCTTGCAAGATTTTACTGGCGTCCCCTGCGTGGTTGACCTCGCTGCGATGCGTTCGGCGATGCAGCGACTCGGTGGCGATCCTGAAAAAATCAATCCGCTGATTCCCGTTGATCTTGTCATCGATCACTCCGTTCAAGTCGACTACTTCGGCGGCGAAGATTCGCTGGCAAAGAACGTTGCAATCGAGTACGAACGGAACCAAGAACGCTATGAGTTTCTTCGCTGGGGTCAGCAAGCGTTCTCGAACTTTCGCGCCGTGCCGCCCAACGTTGGCATCGTGCATCAAGTCAATCTTGAGTACCTAGCCAGCGTCGTTTCGCTACGTCCCGACGGCAGCGGTGGAATGGTCGCGATGCCAGACTCGTTGGTTGGCACCGACAGCCATACGACAATGATCAATGGACTCGGTGTGCTTGGCTGGGGCGTCGGCGGCATCGAAGCCGAAGCAAACATGCTCGGCCAGCCGCTCTACATGCTGATGCCTGAAGTGATCGGTTTTGAGTTAACGGGCCGTTTGCCATCTGGCGCGACCGCGACCGACATGGTGCTCCGCGTGACGGAATTATTGCGTAAAGAAGGTGTGGTCAATAAGTTCGTCGAGTTCTTTGGCGAAGGCATGTCAAGCATGAGCCTTGAGAACCGTGCAACGATCGCCAACATGGCACCGGAGTATGGTGCGACGATGGGCTTCTTTCCCGTCGACAACATTACGCTCGGCTATCTGCGTGCGACCGGCCGCGATAAGCAGCAAGTCGATCTCGTGGAACGCTATTGCAAAGAACAAGGTTTGTTCCGCGAAGAAGGCATCACGCTCGACTACACCAAGCGTTTGTCACTTGACCTTTCGACGATCGAACCGAGTCTCGCTGGGCCCAAACGTCCGCAAGACCGCGTCTCGCTTCGGGACATGCAAAAATCTTTTCGGTCGTCCTTGTCAGCACCGATTGGCAAGGCTGGCTTCGGCATATCCGCGGATGCGTTGCAGACGACTTCCGAGGTACAAGACAATGGGCACACTTCGGAAATCGGTCACGGTGCTGTCGTGATTGCCGCCATCACAAGTTGCACCAATACGAGCAACCCGTCTGTTATGGTCGGTGCTGGTTTGCTCGCCAAAAAAGCAGTCGAATTTGGTTTATCCGTTGCCCCGTACGTCAAGACAAGTCTTGCCCCAGGCTCGCGTGTCGTCACGGACTATCTGGATCGAGCCGGTTTGACCGAACCACTTGCGAAGCTCGGGTTTCACACCGTTGGCTATGGATGCACAACCTGCATCGGCAACAGCGGCCCGCTGCCATTGCCCGTCGCCGATGCGATCACCAGCGGTGACCTGGTTGCTTCGGCAGTACTCAGCGGCAACCGAAACTTTGAAGGTCGTGTCAATCCATTGACCAAAGCCAACTATCTGGCGAGCCCACCGCTGGTTGTCGCTTACGCAATTGCGGGCACAACCGACATTGACTTGGTCAATGATCCGATCGGCAAAGGCAAGTCAGGCGAAGACGTTTTCCTGCGAGACATTTGGCCGTCGGCGGAAGAGATTCGCGAAGTGCTTCTTGGTGCGATCTCGCCCGAGATGTTCATCGAACAATATGGCAAAGCGGTTCAAGGCGATGAGCTTTGGAATGCAATCCCGGTGGAAGGCGGCGCGATCTACAAGTGGAACGATTCGAGCACTTACATCCAGCATCCGCCATTCCTTGATGCACTTGGCGGCGATACCGAGCCATCGATCCAGCCGATCGAGAACGCTCGCGTGCTGGCGCTGCTTGGCGATTCGGTCACAACCGATCATATTTCGCCCGCCGGCGCGATTGGCGGCGACACTCCCGCAGGCCGGTTCTTGAAGGAGCAGGGTGTGGAGAAAAAGGACTTTAATAGCTACGGAAGCCGTCGCGGAAACGACCGCATCATGGTCCGTGGCACGTTCGCGAACATCCGCATTCGCAACCATGTTGCCCCGGGTACCGAAGGTGGTTGGACGCGTCATTTACCCGATGGCGAAGTGATGAGCATCTACGAGGCGGCGATGAAATATATCGCGGACGAGGTGCCATTGGTGGTCATCGCGGGTGCAGAATATGGTACCGGAAGCAGTCGGGACTGGGCGGCCAAGGGAACGATGTTGCTGGGCGTGAAGGCGGTCATCACGACAAGCTACGAACGAATCCACCGCAGTAACTTGGTCGGCATGGGCGTGTTGCCGCTTCAGTTCGCCGAGGGTGCAACCTGGCAATCACTCGGCTTGACCGGTGAAGAAACGATCAGCATTCCCGACCTGTCCGACAGCCTCCAACCGCGGAGCACGATCACCGTCACGGCCACCGATGCTCATGGCAAAACGAAGCAATTTGACTGCTTGGTGCGAATCGATACGCCGGTCGAGATGCAGTATTATCGCAACGGCGGCATCTTGCCGACCGTGCTGCGTAACATGCTGTAGGGATTGACTTGAGCCGCGATGAAAGCGTAATCACAGGTCAAATGTGTATTTGGCCGCGTCCTACCGCCGTTTCCATCGCCGGCTTGGCCGTTTCGATGGTTATTGGCTGCGCGGCGTTCAAGTCGGACTGGACCGATGACACCGCGACCACCAAAAACCCCGTCAATCTGATTGCGCCCAAGATTGATGCCGGTTCAGTGGGCTTGGATGTGTCATTTGTCTCGGTCGTGGTCGACAAACAACCGCTCGCCGATCGCGACTTGCCGACTGACGCTAAAACCCCCTCCGTAAATCCAACCGTCGTTCGAAGCGACGTCGACGAAGTGTGGCGATGGATCGATGAAACCGCGATTGAGCCAAAAGTTCGCGCGGGATTGAGGTTAAACGGCCTTCGCGTCGGACGGGTCCATACGCAAAGCGAATTCAATCGTGCGCTCGCCGCAATACGCCGAGTTCCTCAGGATGAAGCGGCGAGATTACTTGCGTCTGCTGCCGTGGGATCGGATGTGTTTCACGCCTCGCGGCGAATTCCTTGTCGAATCGGAAAGAGATACGAGTTACCCGTGCGTCAACCTTCGGCCGGGCCCGTTGCCACCTTGGTTTCCCTGGGAGGACGCACGATCGGCAAGACGCTCGACGCCCCGCAACCGATGTTTGCCATCACGATGCAACCAAGTGATGCGACAAGTGTGCGGATAAAATTGCAACCTGAAATCCAGTATGGCGTGATGAAGCAAACCTGGGTTAGCAACGATTCGGCCCTGCGAATTGATAACCGGCGAGAAAGTTGGATGATGCAGGAATTGGCATTCGAAGTTCAAGCCGCGGCGGGCGGAATGCTTGTTGTCGGGGCTGTGTTGCCGCCTTTCGGCCTGGGCGAGCAGATGTTTACGGGCACGACCGCGGACGGAAGCGTCGATCATGTTTTGATGCTGATTCGCGTCGCCGATTTGCCAAACATGATGGCAAAATAGCCAATCCGTTTGTCGCCAGCGTGACGGCTTGAAATGCGGCTGTTTCGCTTTCTAATGGCGTCATGCAAATTCTTATCACGGGTGCCGGCGGATTCCTGGGCAGCGAAATTGCTCGTTTGCTCGTCGAACGTGGCGATCAAGTTGTAGGGTTCGCTCGCGGAGAATATCCGCAGCTTTCAAAACTGGGGGTGCGAGTCATTTGCGGTGACATTCGTGTTGCCCCTGCGGTCGCGGATGCGTGTCGCGGTATCGATGCGGTGATTCACACCGCCGCGGTCGCAGGAATTTGGGGACCATGGGAGCACTACCACGGCATCAACACGCTCGGAACCGAAAACGTCATTGCGGGATGTCTTTCCGGAGACGTTCCGATTCTCGTTCATTGCAGCAGCCCCAGCGTTACCTTTGATGGTGGTCACCAAAGCGGTATCGATGAATCTGTGCCTTATGCTTCAAAGCACCTTTGTCATTACTCTCACACCAAAGCGATCGCCGAAGCCGCCGTCCTGCAGGCTCATCATCCGGGACGGCTTCATACCGCCGCGCTTCGTCCGCATTTGATATGGGGCAATGACGATCCCCATTTGTTGCCGAGGTTGATCGCAAAATCGCGAGCTGGACGATTGGCGATCGTGGGGGACGGCACCAACCGCATCGATACCGTGCATGTGATCAACGCGGCAATGGCTCATATCAACGCCCTGGACCAAATCGCCGCCCCAAAGTCCCCAGCGGGTGGGAAGGCCTTTTTTATTACTCAAGGTGAGCCGGTCGATTGTTGGCAATGGATCGCAAAATTGCTTGAAATTTCCGGCTGCAGCCCAGCTCAACGACGAGTCGGTTTTAAGACGGCATGGCGAATCGGTGCGGTCCTGGAAGCGATTTATCGGGTGGCGAGAATCAAATGTGAGCCACCGATGACACGATTTGTGGCTGCACAGCTTGCTCGGGATCATTACTTCGACATTTCTGCGGCCCGCAAACTGCTAGGCTATATGCCTGCGGTTTCGACGGAAGCAGGTTTGGAAATGCTTCAGGATTCGCTTCGTCGTAGAACAACTTGACGCCGGAGAATCTCAAAGGATTGTCAAGTCGCGATCAAACCGTTAGCGTTTGATTCCCCGTGGGGTTGAACTGGTCGGCCTCCTCACGACTGAGCCGTCGCCAAATTAGACATTTAGCATCCTTGCGCAATTAGAGTCACTCGTGATCGCCCCCTCTCGCGTTGAAACGCTTCCCGATTCGCAGCGCATCGTCATTACCGGCATCGGATTGACCAGCCCCAACGGCAACGATTGGGCGACGTTTCGCCAAGCCCTTTTGGAAAAACGTAGTGGCGTGCGGCCCTACAACATTCGTTATTTTGGCGACACGCTGGCTGGCGTTTGTGATTTCGACACCAGTCGTTATCAAACCAAGAAAGATCTGCGCCGCGGAACCCGTGCGGGCAGCGTGGGGATCTATACCGCCAATGAAGCGATCAAGCACTCGGGGCTGGATTGGGAAAACCTCGATCGTTCACGAGTCGGCATCTACATCGGTGTTACCGAGCACGGCAACGTGGAAACCGAGAACGAAATTTTTCTGATCAAGGGATTTGATTACGACACCTCATGTTGGTCACACCACCACAACCCTCGCACGGTCGCCAATAATCCCGCCGGCGAAATTGCGTTGAATTTGGGAGTCACGGGGCCGCACTACACGATCGGAGCCGCCTGTGCCGCTGGCAACGCGGGCTTGATTCAAGGGGCACAGATGCTGCGTCTGGATGAATGCGATGTTGCATTGGCTGGTGGAACGAGTGAATCGATTCATACGTTTGGGATCTTCGCCAGCTTCAACAGTCAGAACGCATTGGCCAAGCATTCCGATCCTTCTCAGGCCAGTCGTCCCTTTGACCGTGATCGCAATGGTATCGTGGTCGCGGAAGGTGGCTGCATCTACACGCTGGAAAGACTAAGCGACGCCAAAGCCCGCGGCGCGGAGATTTACGGCGAGCTTGCTGGTTACGCAATCAACACCGATGCGACTGACTTTGTCTTGCCCAATCCCGAACGTCAGGCTCAGTGCGTCAATCTGGCGCTAAAGCGAGCGGGCCTTGAAGCTGAGCAGATCGACATCGTTAGCACGCACGCGACGGGAACTAGCAGTGGCGACTCTCAGGAGTGTGATGCACTGCGGCGAGTTTTCGGTAACTGCAAAACGGTTCGAATCAACAACACCAAGAGCTTCATCGGCCACGCGATGGGGGCGGCTGGGGCGCTTGAGCTTGCTGGAAATTTACCTTCGTTCCGTGACGGGATTGTGCATCCGACGATCAACGTCGATAACCTGGATCCGAATTGTGAGCTGCCGGGATTGGTCACCAACGAGGTGCAAGAAACCGGAGGCGTCGATTATATTCTCAACAATTCATTCGGCATGCTTGGCATTAATTCCGTCGTCATCATCCGTCGAGTTTAAGACTAAACCAACATTTTTGGAGCATAGAATCGGCCATGAGTCCTGCCGAAATCCGCGAAGAAATCATCGACATCCTCGGCGACATTGCGCCAGATGAAAACTTGGATGACCTGGTCGACGAAAAGAACTTTCGCGAGCAACTTGAACTTGACAGCATGGACTTCCTTGACATCGTCATGGAACTCCGCAAACGCCACCGCGTGCAGATTCCCGAAGAGGATTACGGCAACCTTGCCAGTATGCACACGACGGTCACCTATTTAGAGCCAAAGATGCGTGACATCGTTAAGGCATAGCCGATCGTTTCAATTAACCACGTGACGCAAAACCAGCGACAGCATCAAGGCGCCTTCTAAGCGCTTGGGTCTCGAATAATCGTTATGTACGACACCATCATTATCGGCGCAGGGATGAGCGGTTTGGCCGCGGGAATTCGTCTTGCGCACTTTGATCAACGTGTCTGCATTCTGGAGCGTCACTACACGATCGGCGGACTGAACTCATTTTATCGCATGGGTGGACGTGACTACGATGTCGGACTGCATGCAATGACCAACTTCGCTCGCCAAGGCGATAAACGCGGACCGCTTGCGAAGTTGATCCGACAGCTTCGATTTCGCTGGGAGGATTTCAAGCTCGCCGAACAGATCGGTTCATCGATCCGGTTTCCGGGCGTGTCGCTCGATTTTGGCAATGACACGGGGCTACTCGAATCAGAAATCGCGGAGCACTTTCCGCACTGCGTCGAAGGCTTTCAAAAGCTGTGTGGATCGCTTCTCGACTACGACGACCTCGACGGAAATAATCCAAACTTCAATCGTTCATCGCGCGAAGTATTGGCTGAAACAATTCCAGATCCGCTGCTTTGTGAAATGCTACTCTGCCCGCTGATGTGGTACGGCAACGCTCGCGAAGACGATATGGATTTTGGCCAATTCTGCATCATGTTTCGCGCGTGCTACTTGGAAGGTTTCGCCAGACCGTTCAAGGGTGTGCGGGTGATCTTAAAGAACCTGGTTCGGAAATATCGGGGGCTCGGTGGAGAGCTAAAACTTCGCAGCGGTGTGTCGAGAATTCATGTCGATGACGACCACGCGGTCGGTGTGGTCTTGGATGACGGGACCGAGTTACAGGCGAAGAGAGTCTTATCGTCCGCCGGTACGGTGGAGACGATGCGAATGTTTGATGACATCACCGCGTCGCAAGTCGCCAAAGCGGGGCAACTGAGCTTCATCGAATCGATTTCGATCCTCGATCGTCAACCCAAAGACTTTGGATTCGACCGAACGATTGTCTTTTATAACGATAGCGAAAAGTTTCATTGGCGAAAACCGGAGCAGGGGCTTTGCGATGCTCGAACCGGCGTAATTTGTTCACCCAACAATTACCAGTATGATGCTGAGGAAGGCATGCTTCCCGACGGTATTATCCGCATCACAACGCTCGCCGATCATGATCGCTGGTCGGCGCTGGACGAGACCAAGTATCGCGCCGAGAAGGTGTCTCAGTACGAATTGTCAGTCGAATCATCGGTCCGGTTTATGCCTGACTTTCGTCGTTACATCATCGATACGGATGTCTTCACCCCTAAGACGATTCGACGATTCACCTGGCACGATAATGGAGCCGTCTACGGGGCTCCAGACAAACAACTCGATGGGACGACTCATCTGAAGAACGTCTTTTTGTGTGGCACCGACCAAGGGTTTGTTGGGATCGTCGGCGCGATCGTCAGCGGCATCAGCATGGCGAATCGGCACTGCTTAGTGAACGAATGAACTGGTGACGCCCAGCGTGCCGCGATAAACTCGTGTCCATGACGATGGGGCCGATTAACAATCCGCACGACGGATTTTTCAAACAGACGTTCGGACGAATCGAAGTCGCTCGTGGCTTCCTGGTTAAGTTTCTGCCCGTCGATGTGGCGGCCTGTCTTAACCTCGACTCGCTGGAACCCACCAAGGACTCATTTGTCGATGAGGAATTTCGACAGACGTTCTCTGATTTGGTATTCACCATCGAGCTGGCTCAAGGCGGGAGGTTCTTCTTGGATTTTAGTGGCAAGGGTGAGGTTCGATTTCGGTCTTTCGACCTCGGAACAGGGCGGTGGATTTTTGCAGGCATCCGCTCCTGCGTCCCATGATTTGGCAGCAGACGTT
>Ga0105051_10005607_pt1 | contig 13945 bp, 12 predicted proteins | sample FRY02_FD_78383 | JGI IMG/M metagenome (GOLD analysis project Ga0105051, IMG submission 78383) | Freshwater microbial communities from Lake Fryxell liftoff mats and glacier meltwater in Antarctica - FRY-02 (megahit assembly) | ecosystem: Environmental > Aquatic > Freshwater > Ice > Glacier... | reverse complement strand
TGAAGGACTGGCGTCGGGTTGCCACCCGATACGACAGGTGCCCAAAAGTCTTCCTCTCCGCAGTAGCTCTCGCCGCAACCGTGATGTTCTGGCTATGAACTCAGAATGAGTCCTGACCCTAGGCAGTCCGCCCCCGCGCGATCCGCAGGAACACGACCAATCGGCGGTTGCCGGACCTTGTCACCGGACGATTCGCCACGCCGCGCAACAGGCCGTCGCCCTGCTCCCGCGCAATCGCCACGAACCGCATCACCCGCGCGCCGTTGGACGGAGTGCGGTGGTCTGCCAGATGTCGAGCCATAGAAGCCTCCCTTGGTTTGGAAGATCACCTTGCGCCGATTCGCGCGGCAGTCCCAGCTTGGTGATGCCCCGTGGTGGTGCGTCGGCACAGTCTGGCGTACAGTCTGGCGCACTGGCCCGCTTCGATTGCCCGATCCGGATTGACCCCAACCGGCCCAGTCAATCCCTTGCGACCCTGTTGTGCGCGATCTAACGTCGCCGCACAGCAGCGGCCATGCCGACAACCACTTTCCGGAAAGACCAAAGACCCACCCCCTGTTTGACCTGACCGGCCAGACGGCCCTGATCACCGGATCGGGGCAGGGAACCGGCCTGTCGCCGGCCCTTGGTCTTGCCTATGCCGGGGCGCAGATCGTGCGGAACGGCCGCAACGCCGCCCGGCTGACTGCAACTGCGCAAACGCTGGACGACGCGGGGACCACAGCACGCCTGCGGCCGTTCGGCGTGACCGATCTCGCCGCCGTTCGCAGTGCCGTCGACGGGTTGAGGCTGCCGAAGGCCCGATCTCAATTCTGGTGAACAACGCCGGGGTCCAGCGCCGCGCACCGCTGAAGGATTTGGCGCCCGAGAATTTCGAATTGCTGCTGCAAACCAACATCCCAGGCGTCTTTCACCCGGCACAGGCAGTCGCCCGCCACATGATCAAACGCGGCACCGGGCGGATCATCAACGTAGCCTCTATCCAGACCGCCCTCGCCCGACCGACCATCGCGCCCTGCACGATGACCAAAGAAGCGGTCGCCAACCTGACCAAAGGCATGGCGACCGACCGGGGGCCGAAGGGCCTGCGCGTCAACGCCCTCGCCCCAGGTTATTTCGACCAGCCGATAAACGCGACCCTCGCAGGCGACCAAAGGTTTTCCGCCTGTATCGCGCGCCGCACCCCTGCAGGCCGCTGGGGTCAACTGCCCGAATTGCAAGCCGCCTGCATTTTCCTTGCCAGTCCCGCGGCGCCCTGCGTCAAAGGTCAGGTGCTGTTCGTCGATGGCTTGCGTCAGCCTGCCTCTAGCCGCGCACAGGCCCAGCGCGCGGCGTCAGCGACCGCCTCATCAGGATCGCCCCGCAACGACTCTGCCACCCCTCGCAACCCCGGCATCCCCGAATTGCCAATGGCATACAGAACGTTGCGCACGAACCGGTCCCGCCCGATCCGCTTGATCGGGCTGCCTGCAAACCGCGCCCGAAACCCTGCATCGTCCAACGTGGCCAGTTCCGCCAGTTCCGGCGCACCGACCCGCGCCTGATAGCCGATCTCGGTCGCGGCTTGCGCAAACTTGTTCCACGGGCAAACCGCCAGACAGTCGTCGCAGCCATAAATCCGGTTGCCCATCAACCCGCGCAGATCCTCGTCGACCGGCCCGCGATGCTCAATGGTCAGATAGGAAATGCACCGCCGCGCGTCCAACTGGTAAGGTGCCGGAAATGCCGCCGTCGGACAGATGTCCAGACAGGCCCGGCACGACCCGCAATGATCGACCTCGGCTGCATCAGGCTCCAGCACGGCGGTGGTGAACATCGCCCCCAGAAAGAACCACGACCCCAGGTCGCGTCCCAACAGATTGGTATGCTTGCCCTGCCACCCCAATCCCGCCGCCTGCGCCAGAGGCTTCTCCATCACCGGGGCCGTATCGACGAACACCTTGATCTCGGCCCCCGACGCCTGCGCAAACCACCCCCCCACCCGCTTCAACCGCCGCTTGACCAGATCGTGATAATCGCGCCCCTGCGCATAGACCGAAACCGCTCCGCGGTCGCGGGCCTCCAACACCGCAAGGGGATTCCCCTCGGGCGTATAAACGTCCGCAAACATTACCACCGACCGCGCTTGCGGCCACAACGCCGCCGCCGACCCGCGCCAGCCCTCGCGCTCGGCCAACCAGCCCATCTGCCCGTGAAACCCTGCGTCCAGAAATGCGCGCAACCGCCCTGCGGCCTGCGGCACCGCATCCGGCGCACAAACCCCCATCGCGGCAAAGCCCTCGGCCAGGGCCCGTTCGCGGAGCCGCTCTTTCACCGCCTCTCCTTCCTGCTTTCGCATTGGCACAAATATCCCACGGGGGTCCGGGGGTGTGAAACCCCCGGCGCGTTCAGCTAGAAATCCAGATTGGCGTAATGCGCAGGCTGCGGGAACCCCGGCACCTGATCAGCCAGCAAGGTGCGGAACGACGGCCGGGATTTGATCTTGGCATACCAGTCCTTCACCGTCGCGTTGCGGTTCCAGTCCACGTCGCTGATGTAGTCCAGACACGACAGATGTGCAGCCGCGGTGAAATCCGCCAGCGTCATCACATCGCCCGCGACCCAGCGCCGCTGATCCAGCAGATATCCCAGATAGTCGATGTGATACTTGATCCGCGCGGCCCCGGTCTTGACGTTCTTCGAATCCGGATAACCCAGCCCCATCACCTTCTTGTTCAACCGCTCATACAAAAGCTTCGACGTCACTTCCGCATGAAACTTGTCGTCGAACCACGCACACAACCGGCGCACTTCAAAGCGCGATTCGGGGTCGCGGGGCATCAGGGCGGGCTGGGGGATGGTTTCCTCCAGATATTCGCAGATCGCCTGGCTCTCGGTCAGAACCTTGCTGTCGATCTTCAGCACCGGCACCTTGCCCGCCGGGTTGCGGCGCAGGAAATCGGGGCTGGCCTCCCAGTAGCGTTCCTCGACCAGTTCGACCTCCTGCTTCTTTTCGGCCAGCGTCAGGCGCACCTTGCGGCAGAAGGGAGACAACGGGAAGTGATACAAACGGTTCATCAGTCGGGTACTCGTGCAAAGGGTTCGTCCGTCTTGCCAATCCCGCGCGGTGAATTCAACCACCATCGCGTTCCGGTCTAGGTGGCGGGCTGGAAACAGGCGGCGCGACCATCGGCGGCAATGGTTTCGGCACCTGACAGAATGGCGCGGGTGCGGCTGCGCACGAAATCGGACGGCTTCGACGCCGACCGCGCTTTGGGGTCGGGCAGCACAGCGGCCAGCCGGGCGGCCTGCGTCGCCGACAGATCGCTTGCGTCGACGCCAAAGTGATGCTGCGCCGCCGCCTGCACCCCGAACACGCCTTCGTCGAATTCGGCCACGTTCAGATAAACCACCAGTATCCTGCGCTTGGACCAGACCAGTTCCATCACCGGGGTCAGCACGGCCTCGGCAGCTTTGCGAATATAGCTCCGCCCGTGCCACAAGAACACGTTCTTGGTCACTTGCTGGCTCAGCGTCGATGCTCCGCGATTGCTGCCCGCCTCGACCGCGTCGCGGATCGCGGCAATGTCAAAACCCCAGTGCAGGCAGAAATTCGCATCCTCTGCCGCCACGACCGACCGTGCCATTACCGGCGCAATCTTGTCCCACGCCACCCAGTCGCGCTTCAGCCCCCCCAGCCGCCAGCTTTCCGACCATTGATACAGATTGCCGGGCGGCGGAACCACCGCGAACAGCACGATCAGCAACGCGTAGAACGCCGCCACACCCATCACACCGCGCCAAAGCCAGCGCCGCGCCTTGCGCCACGCCGTCAGTCCGGCGGCTTTTGGCGTGGTGCGTTTTGATCTGGTTGCCATCCGGCACCATAGCCACGAACATTGGGCCGGGGTCAAGAAGCCCCGTCGATTGATCCAGATCAGGATTTCTTGGCCCGGACCGTGCCCCTATTGGACTGCGCCAGTGTTCCGCAAGGAGAGCCCAGATGGACAACAAGACCGAAAAGCCGCACCGGACCGTGTTCGAAGAGATCGAGGTGACGGGCGGGCAGTTGATCGACAAGATCAAGGACCTGATCCGCAGCGGCAACATCCGCAGGCTGAAGGTTAAGGCGGGGGATGGTTTCACGCTGGAAATGCCGGTGACCGTGGGTGCGTTGGCGGGCGGCGTCGTGATGCTGACCGCGCCGTGGCTCGCCGTGATCGGGGTTATTGCCGCGATGGTGGCCAAGGTCAGGATCGAGGTCGAACGCGAGGTCGAGGTCGGGGACGAACCCGGCGTCCCCCCTGCCGCCGCCGCCAATGAGACCGCCCCGACGGAAACCGACCGCGCAACCGACGCATGAATTTGCGGCGACCGGGCATTCGTGCCGGGCCGCCTTAGGCGTGGTGGCGCGCGCCGTCAGGCGACAGGCGCCACCTTTTCAACCGCCGCGCGCAGCGACGCTTCGTCATCGTGGGTCAGCGAGGTCTGCAACACCCGCCCCTTGGCATCGAATGCGCGCAACCGCTCGATCACCTTGTCCGCCGTCATCTTGCGCACCAGCACGAACACCGCCGCACTGCCCGGGGTAAACCCCTGTCCCAGCCCTTTCATGAACGTGTCGTCGATCCCGATGTCGGTATAGGCCCCCGATAGCGCCCCGGCCCCGGCCCCGACCGCCGCCCCAAGCAGCGGGTTCAGGAACAAAAGCCCGATCATCATCCCCCAGAAGCCGCCGCTGACCGCCCCCAGCGTGGTCATGTTTGCGACTTGGTGCAGTTGCACCTTGTTGTCGAAGGACCGGGTCACCACGACAACATCCTCCATTTCCAGCAGGTATTCCTTTTGCAGCTTGACCAGTTCCGCCCGCATCGCAAACGCGCTTGCGTCATCGTCAAATGCCACGACAATCAGATCCGACATGTCTCTTCTCCTGAACAAAAGCCCGTGTGCTACATCGCACGGGCTTTTGTTCAAAGCGCTGAGGCAGATCAAGGTTCCGCACGAACGGCGATCTATTCCGCCGGAACCCGCAGCCCTTCGTCGGTCAACGGATGCGCCAGACGCGGCAGCATTTCCTTGGGGCAAACTTGCAGGAAATTGCCCCGCTCGTTTGCCCAGTCGGCCAGAATGCGCTTGGCCTTGACCGATCCCGTCTCGGCCGCATGGCGTTCGATCAGACCGCGCAACTGCGCCTCCCAATGCGGATGACCAAGCCCACAGGTGACGACGCTTTCGAGGTTGATGAAATCCTCGGCCACCCCGGTCGGGTCATGAAGATAAGCCATCCCGCCCGTCATCCCCGCGCCAAAATTCGCGCCGATCCGCCCAAGGATCACTGCCACCCCGCCAGTCATGTATTCGCAACCGTTCGACCCGCACCCCTCTACCACCACCGACGCGCCCGAATTGCGCACGGCAAACCGCTCCCCCGCGCGACCGTTGGCGAACAGATAGCCGTCCGTCGCCCCGTAAAGCACCGTGTTGCCGATAATCGTGTTGTCGGCGGCGACCAGAGGCGACGCCATCGGCGGGCGCACCACAATGGTGCCGCCCGACAGACCCTTGCCGACATAGTCGTTCGCGTCGCCCATCACCTCGATCTTCAGGCCCCGCACCGCAAACGCCCCCAGCGACTGCCCGCAGGACCCGGTCAGTTTCACCGTCAAATGGTCGGGTTGCAGGCTGTTGCGCATCCCGAACTTGCGCACGATATGGCTGCTGGCGCGGGTGCCGATGGTGCGGTGCGTATTCCTGACCGCATAGGAAAGCTGCATCTTTTCGCCGTCCTCAAAGAACCGCGCGCCGTCTTTCACGATCTCGGCGTCCAAAGTGTCCGGCACATGGTTGCGCGGCTTGCTGCGGTCGAAGGTGATCTTGCCCGGCCCGTTCACCGTGATCAGCAGCGGGTTCAGGTCGAGGTCGTCAAGATGCGCCGCACCGCGTGAGACCTGAGTCAAAAGATCAGCCCGCCCGATGATCTCGTCCAGACTGCGCGCGCCGATGCTTGCCAGAATCTCGCGCACTTCCTGCGCGTAGAAGGTGATCAGGTTCACCACCTTGTCCGCCGTTCCGGTGAACTTGGCGCGCAGGTCGGGGTTCTGGGTGCAGACCCCGACCGGGCAGGTGTTCGACTGGCACTGACGCACCATGATGCAGCCCATTGATATCAGCGCGGCGGTGCCGATGCCGTATTCCTCGGCCCCCAGCATCGCGGCCATCACGATATCGCGCCCGGTGCGCAAGCCCCCATCAGTGCGCAGCGTCACCCGTTCGCGCAGGTTGTTCATCGACAACACCTGATGCGCCTCAGTCAGGCCCATTTCCCACGGCAGGCCCGCGTATTTGATGCTGGTGCCGGGGCTGGCCCCAGTGCCGCCGTTGTGCCCTGAAATCAGGATGATATCCGCCTTGGCCTTGGCCACCCCCGCCGCAATGGTGCCGACGCCGGACTGCGACACCAGCTTCACCGTTACCTTGGCGCGCGGGTTGATCTGCTTCAGATCGTAGATCAACTGTGCGAGGTCTTCGATGGAATAGATATCGTGATGCGGCGGGGGGCTGATCAGCGAAACCCCCGGTGTAGAATGGCGCAACCGCGCGATCAGCGCCGTCACTTTCATCCCCGGCAACTGCCCGCCCTCGCCGGGTTTGGCCCCTTGGGCGACCTTGATCTCCAATTCCTCGCAGGCGTTCAGATATTCCGCCGTCACGCCAAAGCGGCCCGACGCCACCTGCTTGATCTTGGCCGACGGGTTGTCGCCGTTGGGTTCCGGCACGAAATGCGCCGGGTCCTCGCCGCCTTCGCCGCTGTCGGATTTGGCCCCGATGCGGTTCATCGCCACGTTCAGGGTCTTGTGCGCCTCTGGCCCCAAAGCGCCCAGCGACATGCCCGGCGTCACGAACCGCTTGCGGATCGAGGTGATCGATTCCACCTCTTCGATCGGCACCGGTTTGCCCAGTGTCTTGATGTCCAGCAGATCGCGGATATGGATCGGCGGGTTGGCCCGCAAAGCCGCCGAATACTGCTTCCACAGGTCATAGCTCGCCCGGTCGCAGGCCGATTGCAGCAGGTGCATCGTCTGCGCTTCCCAAGCGTGCTTTTCGCCCGACCGCCGTGCCTTGTAGAACCCGCCGATGGGCAGAACATCCGCGCCACCCAGCCAGCCGCGGGCGTGAACCTCTTCGATCTTCTGCTCGATGCCTGAAACACCAATGCCAGAGATACGCGATTGCATGCCGGGGAAATATTCGGCCACCATGGCGCGCGACAGCCCGACAGCTTCAAAGTTCAGACCGCCGCGATAGGACGACACCACCGAAATGCCCATCTTGGACATGATTTTCAGCAACCCTGCGTCGATGGCATCGCGGTAGCGGCGCATCGCATCGGTCAGGCTGCCGTCGATCAGGCCCCGGTTGACCCGGTCGGCGATGCTGTCTTGCGCAAGGTAGGCGTTGACGGTCGTAGCCCCCGCACCGATCAGCACGGCAAAGTAATGCGGGTCGATACACTCCGCCGACCGCACGTTGATCGAACAGAACGTCCGCAACCCCTTGCGCGTCAGCCAGCTATGCACCGCGCTGGTGGCAAGGATCATCGGCATCCCGACGGCGGACGGCCCCTGATGCTGATCAGTCAGCACCAACTGCCCGGCCCCCGACCGCACGGCGTCTTCCGCTTCGGCCCGGATGCGTTCCAGCCCCTGCCGCAAGTCGTCATGCCCCGCGCCCACCGCAAAGGTGCAGTCGATGAACGCCACCTGCACCCCGAATTTTTCGACCACGAGATCGAATTCGGCATTGGCAAGGAACGGGGTTTCCAGCACCAGAATTTCAGTCTGGGCCGAGGTTTCGTCCAGCACGTTCTTGAGGTTGCCGAACCGGGTCTTCAGGCTCATCACCCGTCCTTCGCGCAAACTGTCGATCGGCGGGTTGGTGACTTGGCTGAAGTTCTGCCTGAAATAGTGCGACAACGGCCGATACACCGACGACAGCACGGCGGCAGGCGTGTCATCCCCCATCGAGGCGATCATCTCCTTGCCGTCCTCGGCCATCGGGGCCAGCACCTGCTCCAACTCCTCCATAGTATAGCCAGCCGCGATCTGGCGTTTGCGCAGGTCGGCTCCCCTGAACAGCGCGGTTTCGGGCACGTCGCGCAGCAGATCGTTCAGGTTCACCACCTTTTCGATCCACGCGCTGTAGGGTTGGCTCGCGGCCAGACGGTCCTTCATTTCGGTGTCGTGGTATAGCTTGCCCTCGATCATATCGACGGCGATCATCTGCCCCGGCCCAAGCGCCCCCTTTTCACGCACCGTGGCCTCGTCCACCGGTACCATCCCGGCCTCGGACCCCGCGATCAGCATCCCGTCGCCGGTCACCACATACCGCATGGGCCGCAACCCGTTGCGGTCCAGCCCGCCGCACACCCAGCGGCCATCGGTCATCGCCAGCGCCGCCGGCCCGTCCCACGGCTCCATCACCGCATTGCAATAGGCGTACATGTCTGCCCAAGCCTGCGGCATGTCGGTGGTGGCCTTGGACCACGCTTCGGGCACCAGCATCGTCTTGGCCATCGGCGCGGAACGGCCCGACCGCACCAGCACCTCGAACACCGCGTCCAAAGCCCCCGAATCGCTGGTTCCCCCCGGAATGATCGGCTTGATATCTTCGGCTGCGTCGCCAAAGTTGTTCGATGCCATGCGGATTTCGTGCGATTTCATCCAGTTGACGTTACCCTTCAGCGTGTTGATCTCGCCGTTATGGGCCAGCATGCGGAACGGTTGGGCCAGCCACCACTGCGGGAAGGTGTTGGTGGAATACCGCTGATGATAGATCGCGAAGGCGGATTCGAACCGGTCGTCCATCAGGTCGGGGTAGAACACCGCCACCTGTTCGGCCAGCATCATGCCCTTGTAGATGATGCTGCGGCACGACAGGCTGCACAGATAGAGCCCCTGAATATGCGCCGCCAGCGCCGCCTTTTCGATGCGGCGGCGGATGATATACAATTCGCGCTCGAACGCTTCGGCGTCGATGTTCTTCTCGTTGCGGATCAGGATCTGCTCAATCTCGGGCCGGGTCGCGTTGGCCTTTTCGCCCAAAACCGACACCTCGACCGGCACATGCCGCCAGCCATAGATGTAATGCCCCATCCGCAGCACTTCGGTCTCGACGATGGTCCGGCAGCGTTCCTGCGCACCAAAATCGGTGCGCGGCAGGAAAACCTGACCGACGGCAACCAGTTTGGTTGTATCAGGTTCATGCCCGGTGCGGCGGATCACGTCGTAGAAGAACCGCGTCGGGATTTGCACGTGGATGCCCGCACCGTCTCCGGTCTTGCCGTCGGCATCGACAGCCCCCCGATGCCACACCGCCTTGAGCGCGGCAATTCCGCTTTCCACCACGCGGCGCGAAGGCTTGCCAGAGATGGCCACGACCAACCCCACGCCGCAAGAAGCATGTTCATCCTCGGCCTTGTAAAGACCGTTCGCGTCCATCCATGCGCGCTTTGCTTCTTCGGCAGCGACCCAGGCTGCATCAAAGGTTGTCATGGATCAGGCCCTTTCCGGATTGGGGAAGCTGCGACAAAACAGGATCGCAGTTGAACAGCGGTTCGGTTGCGGCAAAGCCCGGCTCGCCGGGGAAGACAAAGGCGACGGGGCTGCCGTCGATCGGCAACCATTCGGTGCCGTCCCACCATTCCGACGGTCCGGAAAAGAACAGCCGCCAGTCGGGGTGGACGTATTCGAACCCGCGCGACTGTCGCAGCACCTGCCCCGCCGCATCGGATTCCTCATAGGAATATTCAGTTTCCGAAAGGGTGATGTTGTCGATCGCAAAGGTCTTGCCGGTCAGCCGGTCGAACCCGCGCACGTCGGTTTGCTCGCCGGTATCCTTGCTCAGGCCAAAGATGAAATCATCGCGCCCGGTGGACAGCAGACCGGAAAACGAGGCCGGGTCCAGCGCACCGGGGCGCAATTCCTGTTTGACCGTCGGGAACAGCTCATAGCTTTCGACCCATTCCGCCTCGGAATTGATCCGGCTTTGGAAAAAAACTCCGTCCTGATCGAAGTCGGCCCGCCACTGGTCGCCCGGCGCATCGCCGGTGCAACGGTAGTGGTTGGACACCCGGCATTCCTTGGACTGCACGGTCAGGAAAACTTCACAACCCTGCGGGGCAGCCCACGGGTTTGCGGCATGGGCCGCCAGCGGGGTCATTGTCATCAGGCACAGCAGAAGGGCGGATTTCATCACGTCTCTGTCCTTTGCATAAGGTCAGCCTTGCTAACCGATCCAGAAATTAGCCCTGTCTTTGCTTATGCACAGGGGGTGCACAGGGGGTGCACACAATACATACCGCTATTCCGCAGCAATTGTCGCCGGCTGCGCAAGATAGGTCAGGATCGACCCGGCGGCGTCGCGCCCATCGCGGATTGCCCAGACCACAAGGCTGGCCCCCCGCACGATATCGCCCGCTGCATAAACCCCCGGCAAACTGGTCTGATGGGTGCGAAAATCGGCCTTGATCGTGCCCCACCGGGTAACGGCCAGTTCCGGCACGCCCCACAAGGTCGGCAACGCCTCGGGCTCAAACCCCAGTGCCTGAATGACCAGATCGGCAGCCTCGACATAGTCAGCACCCTGAATGATTTCAGGAGTTTGGCGGCCCGTTGCATCAGGATCGCCCAGCCGCATCTTCTGCACCATCACGCCATCGACCGGGTTGCCGGTGAAACCTTTCGGCGCCGACAGCCAGACAAACTCGACACCCTCTTCTTCGGCGTTCTGCACTTCGCGCATTGATCCGGGCATGTTGGCCTTGTCGCGCCGATACAGGCACTTGACGGATATGGCCCCCTGCCGGATCGCGGTGCGCACGCAATCCATCGCAGTGTCGCCGCCGCCGATGACCACGACCCGCTTGCCCGCCGCGTTCAGGCTGCCATTGTCGAACGCCTCGACATCGTCGCCAAAGGATTTGCGGTTGCTCGCGGTCAGAAAATCCAGCGCGGGCACGATCCCATCCGCTCCGACACCCGGAGCGGCGATGTTGCGCGATCGGTAAACGCCGGTCGCGATCAGAACCGCATCATGCTGGCCGCGGATCGCATCGAAGGTCAGATCCTCGCCCACCCGGCAATTAAGAACAAGCTGCACACCGCCTTGTTCCAACTGGTCAATCCGTTGCATCACAACAGGTTTTTCCAGTTTGAAGCTGGGGATGCCGTAAGTCATCAACCCGCCTGCCCGGTCATAGCGGTCGTAGACCGTGACCTGCACACCCTGCCTGCGCAGCACATCCGCCGCAGCCAACCCACCAGGCCCCGCGCCGATGATACCCACCGAGTCGGCCCGTTCTGCATGCGGGCGGATCGGTTTGACCCAGCCTTGTTCCCACGCCGTATCGGTGATGTACTTCTCGACCGCGCCAATGGTCACCGTGCCGTGGCCCGAGTGCTCAATGACGCAGTTGCCTTCGCACAGCCGGTCCTGCGGACAGATGCGGCCGCAGATTTCGGGGAAGGTGTTGGTGGCCTGCGACAGCTCATACGCCTCTTGCAGCCGCCCGGTAGCCGTCAGGTTCAGCCAGTCGGGGATGTTGTTGTGCAGCGGGCAATGGGTCTGGCAATACGGCACGCCGCACTGGCTGCACCGGCTGGCCTGTTCTTCAGCCTTCTGATCTGCGAACTCGCGGTAGATTTCGTGGAAATCTTCAGACCGCAGATTGGGCGGACGCTTCTCGGGTGTTTCCTTGTCCAAGGTCACGAATTTCAGCATGCGTTGCGTGGCCACGGCTGCGCCTCCCGTTCGGATCATCGGAGGCGAGTGATAGCGGAGGGCTGCAAGAAGTAAAAGGCAGTAATGCTGACCTAAATGTTGGATTTATTGTCAATCGATCTGAATAAAGTCTTTTAACTGCGCAAAATAGGTCAGCTTACGATACCTAAACGCTCAGAAACCGGCCAAGAGTGCGACTGCGGAAATGCCGCCCACAATGATTCGCCACCAACCGAACAGCGCATACCCCTGCCGCGAAACATAACCCAACACCCATCGTACCACCAAAAGCGCCGTAAAAAATGCCACGCCAAAGCCAACGGCAATCTCGGACAATGCCGAGAAATCAAGCACATCCCGGTTCTTGCAAAGGTCATAGGCGACCGCCGCCCCCATGGTCGGCATCGACAGAAAGAACGAAAACTCTGCCGCCCCGCGTTTGCTGACGCCCAGCACCAACGCGCCTACGATCGTTGACCCCGACCGCGACACGCCGGGCACCAGCGCCAGACATTGAAACAGCCCGATCCCCAGCGCCTTGCGCAACGGCATTTCAGCGGCCTCTTCGACCTGCACTGGAATCGCCATTCGGTCCACGAACAGCAGCACCACTCCGCCCAGAATCAGCATCACCGCAATCAGCATCGGGCTTTCGAACAGCACCGTCTTGATGATGTCATGCAGCAGCAGTCCGGCAAACGCGGCGGGTAGAAAGGCCACCAACACGGCGATCACAAAACGCCGCGCCGCAGGGTCGCGGTGGGCGGTGGAAAAGACCGTCCACAGCCGCGCGAAATACAGCACCACCAGCGCCAGAACCGCGCCAAGCTGGATCACCACCTCGAACGTGTTGCCAGCACTTTGAAACCCCAGGAAATGCCCGACCAGCAGCAGATGGCCGGTGGACGAGACGGGGATGAACTCTGTCAGCCCTTCAAGCAGGCCAAGGGCTGCCGCGACGAAAGTCTGGTCAGTCACAGGTCAGTCCTTGCGCAGGTTCTTGGCCGAATCCTTGATCGCGGCATATTGCCCCGATGGGCGGAACCGCCACAGATACTCTGGCAGAACCGCGGCCATCGCGGTCGGCTGGATGCCCAGATCGGCAAAACCTCGCGCGCCGGGTTGCACGACGTTGTCAACCGCCAGCGATTTCATCTGATCCAGCGTGATCATGCCGTTCTTGAACAGGCCCCCCGTCAGCGTGGAAAGAAGATCGAGGCTGAACCCCATGATCCGCGCCGCCCAGAACGGCAGGTCCATCACCCATTTGCGCCTCTGGATCACCTTCAGCATCCGCTGCATCAGACCCCTGAACGTATCGACATCCGGCCCGCCGAGTTCATAGACCCCCTGCGCTTGCCCCAGCACACCCATGACCGCCGCCTGCGCCACGTCATCGACGAACACCGGTTGAAACCGGGTATTGGCCCCCACCACCGGCAGGACCGGCCCAAGACGCGACATGCCGGCAAAGCGGTTGAAAAACTGATCCTCGGCCCCGAACACCACCGAAGGCCGCAGGATAACCGCGCCCGGCATTGCGGCCAGCACGGCCGCCTCTCCGGCTGCCTTGCTGATAGCATAGGCGCTGGGGCCTTGGGACGACGCCCCGATGGCCGAAATATGCACCATCTGGCCCACGCCACACTCTGCCGCGATCCGCGCAATCCGCGCGGCACCCTCGTCTTGCACTGCGATAAAGTTGTTCTTGCCACCCTTGTCGAAGGTCCCCACGCAATTGACCACCGCATCGGCCCCCAGCGTTACCGCCCGCACCGAAGCGTCATCGCGGATGTTGCACAGGATCGGCTCTACCTGCCCGGGCCCGCCATAGGGGCGCACGAACAGTGCCTCGTTCGGGCGGCGGACAGCGACCCGCACCCGCCAGCCCTCTTGCGCCATCCGCCGCGCGATATAGCGACCGACAAAACCCGAACCGCCGAAGATCGTGACCAGCTTGCTCATGGGGGACCCTTGTTGTGCCACAGGTTACCGCCTGAATAACTTTCGCAGGGCCCGCCAGCAAGCGCCAAACACCATGACCCAGCCGCGACAAATTCCCTGCAGGGGAATCGGGTGAGTTTTTCATTGCGCGATGAGGCTGACGAGGAAGTTGTCGTTCCAGGCTGCGACTTTGCGTTTGAGTCGCATGGAGTCTTTGGCTGGCGATCGTCGCATGAGGTTG
>Ga0105051_10005602_pt1 | contig 13956 bp, 1 predicted proteins | sample FRY02_FD_78383 | JGI IMG/M metagenome (GOLD analysis project Ga0105051, IMG submission 78383) | Freshwater microbial communities from Lake Fryxell liftoff mats and glacier meltwater in Antarctica - FRY-02 (megahit assembly) | ecosystem: Environmental > Aquatic > Freshwater > Ice > Glacier... | reverse complement strand
CCAATCTCAAACTGAATCTGGTACAACTATTTCTGAAAGTGAAACCACTATTACAGGTAAAAATTCTATTCAAAAAAATATTGATGAATTAAATTTACAAATATTAAATGTTAAAGATAATCCTCAACAAGTTAAAGTTTTAGAAAATAAACTATCAATACTAATAAATGAATTAAATGATTCTAAAAACAATGTTTTAAACAAAAAAGATCTTGATAATTTTGTTATAAATACTGTTTCAGAAAACATTTATGAAATAAATAGAAACGGTGGTACTTATTTAGATAGTATTATAAAACAATTTTTAGATTTAAATCAATCAGAACCTGTTTTAGATGAAAGTAAAATGACTAAAGAAGCTTTTGAATCTTTATTTGGTGAAAATGGTTTTATTAGAAACATTAAAAATAAAGTACAATCCGGTGAATTTTGGATATATCCAAATGATTTAATTGTAGCATCTGATAACTTAATTGATGATAAAGGTAATAAGTTAAAACCTGTAGCAGGAGAAATAGATTTTATAATTGTAGATAAAGAAGGTAATAAATTCATTATGGATTTAAAGACTAATCGTGATTTTAATAACTATACTCTTCCGGGAAATACTAAAAGTAAAATTATAAATAATACATTACAACAAATAGGATATGCTAATTTGATTGAAAACACTAATGGTCAAAAATATAATATTAGTATTTTACCTGTAATGGTTAGATATGATGATGGTAAAATAGATATTGCAATAAGACCTAATGTTTTATTAGATTCTAATGTTGATACTATAGGTGGAGAAAATCCTTTTGCTGTTATTTTAGATGAGAATATAAAAGTTGCTGACAAAGCAGATTCTGAAAAATTTAGTACTGCTAAAGAAATAATGAATCAAATAATTCCTGTTTCAAAACCTAAAACTAAACCTTCTCAGCAAACTAAAGTTTCTGAAAAGGATGTTACTAATTTTACAAAAGAAGAACTAGATCTTATAAATTTTTGGGAAAATCTTATAAATGAAGAAGGAGTGTCTAATGCTAGACAAGTGTTTGCATTTACAATGCAAGGAGCATTAGTATTAGATGATGAAAGTGATTTGTATTTTGCAAATAATAAACCTACTTTATTACATGATTACATAGTAAAAATGTTAGAAGAAAGTACTTTTGAAAAATTTAATGTTACTGAATTACCTATTATTGGTGGTATTTACTACTTTAGTAGTGATAATAATAGTACTTTTGAAGTTGAAGTTTTAAGTATTGATGGTACTAAAGTCAAATATGTAAATTTAGATACCAAAATAACTTCTGATGATCCTATTGCATATTTTAATTCTAATTTTATGTCTAAAAATAACATTGATAATCCAAGTATTAAACCAGAAACTACCTTTACACAAGAAGAATCTGAAAATGCTAATGAAAATAGAAATTATATTGATGATTTTTTAGAATCACAATCAGTAAAAGACATAGAAACTTCTATTGAAAACATTACTACCCAAGAAGCTTTAAACAATCTGTTAAATAATTTAAACTGTTAATAATGATTTGTACTTTATCATCTACACAAATTGAAAACTTATATACATACATTTATAAAAGTATGCTGGATACTAAAACAGTATTTAATCCAGAACTTTTTATGCAAGAATTATTTGATAACATTTCTAAATCAGATTTAACAGATGAAAATTTAGCTAATGCAGTTAAATTTATACAACATGCTCCTAAAATAATCTTCTATATAAGTAATAAAAAAACAGATATAGAAGTTTCTAATTTAAGTAAACTATTTGAATTAAGAAAAGCATTTAACTCTGATAAAGGTTTAGAAAATGTATTAAGTGAGTATAGTAAAGGTAGTGATGTTATAAATACAGCTAATAGAATAGCTATTCTTATAAAAAATTCTGAAGAACCTATTACTTCTGAAATTCAAATAGATACTACCCTTGTTAATAAACCTTTTGCTTTTAAACCTCTTACTGCAACAAGTGGAATATTATCTATTTTTGAACCTATTGATACAAGATCTGAAAAAGCAGGTTTTGTAAATCAAAAGATTGATAAAGATAGAAAAGCAATGATGAATATTATTCAAGAAATTGAAGAAGCATCTTTGGATAATGTAGAAACTAATCAAATTAATTATAGAGGTACTATTCTTACATTAAGAGCTGGTAAAGCATCTATGTTAAAGAAAAGATTAAATGGTGTAGACCCTCAAACAGCTAAAGATTTATTACCTCAACAAGAAAAAAATTACACTGGGGCTAATTCTTTAAAACCTATTGATAGAAATATATTAATCTTTTGTGATAATGTAGGAAACCCTGTCTATTTTGATAAAAATGGGGATGTAGCTAAAGATGGAAAAATGATAACCCAATCTCAGGGTACAATTGCATTTCAATATTTAAGAAATGTTAATAAAGATGGAAAGATTTATAACTTTTACGGTAATAAAGAAGAAATAATTTCTCCTCAAGAATTTGCAAAAACTTATAAAATATCTGTTCCAGAAGCAGAAGAAATAATTAAAGATAGTATAGAACAATTACAATCTTTAAATTCTCAAATTCAAAATGCTTCTAATAATTTAGTATTAGTAAATTTTGTAGGATTAAGTAAAGGAGTAGACAGTACAAATGTTTCATATCAAGTACCTATATCTGAATTGTTACAAGATGTTAATGTTAGAAAATCTATATTAAAAAGTTTAACTAATATTTTAGAAACCAATGCTTTTTTTAAACAAGGAGAAACTACTATTAGAATAGGAAGTACTAATTTTAAAATAGACCGATTACATTTACCAGATTCTATTTCTAAACAGATAACAGAAGTAATATTTAATCCTGAAATTTCTACTGCTAAAAAATTAGATTTTATATATCAATTTATACCTAAAAAAACAACTTCTTCTAGTATAGTAATAGGAAAATCTAGTAAGAAAACAAATGAATTATTTTTACAAATATATGATAAGCCTGTTACCAGTAATAAAGTAAAGGCTTCTCAAAAAAGTCTGTTTGTAACATCTAGTATAAATGAATTTTTAAAAACAGCTACAGAAGAGCAATTAGCTGAAGCAAAAGAATTTTTTTATAAAGCATTATCAACATCTTGGGGTAATAAAGGTATGCCTATGATTTATAGTTCTGATTTAGCAAATAATGTAAAAAACTATACTGAATATATAAATGGTAAATTTGTAAATCAAGATTATACTGATTTTATAATGAGTCTTGATCCTTATGTTTCTACTACTACTTTGCCTTCAAGTTTTGTAAGTAAACAAATTATATTTGCTCCAGCTATAAAAGACACCTTAGTACAAGTATCAGAATCTAATGATGTTACAGTGAGTTCTTATGATAATTTAAGACAATTAGCTTCCGATATTACTGATAATAGTACTCCTTTAAATTATGCTTTTACAAAAGTTGTTGTTGAGGCTATAAAAACTAATGTAATTAAATCTAAAGAAGAATTAAATACTATATTAGAAGAAGCTTTAAGAATGTCTGTTTATAATGGACATCCTGCTCTTACAGAATCACAAAAAAGTTTAATATTAAATACTAAATTTAAAATAGAAATAGCACCTGTTACAGCAAGTAAAGTAGATGTTATAACAGAAGAACCTATTACCACAGAACCTTTTATTCAACCTAATAATCCAGATATTAATACTGATGATGATTGGGTTTTAGATAGAAAGAATTTTCCTAAAGATGTAGTATCTGATGAACAATTAGAAAATGCTCAGAATTTTTGGAATAATACTGCTTTTGGTAAAATGTTACAAAAATATATAACTCTTAATCAAGCAGTTAATATTTCTAATTCTGATGTATTTGCTAGATTTTTTAAAAGTGGTGCAACATTAGCAAATCCTAATAATTTAGCTACAATAGAAATTAATTCTAATAAAGGTACTTTTGTAGATATTTACCATGAAGCTTGGCATGGATTTTCACAATTATTTTTAACTCGACAAGAAAAAGATAATTTATATAATGAAATCAAAAATTTTAGAACAGCTGATAATAAACAACCTTATAAAAATTTAAGTTTTTTTCAAATTGAAGAAACAATAGCTGAAGATTTTAGAAATTATATGAAATCTGAAAACAGATCTGATAATAGACCTAAAAGAAATACCTTGTTTAGAAAAATAATGAATTTTCTAAAATCTATATTTGGTAAAAAGCAATCTAATTCACAAGAATTTATTACAGGAGTTATGGAAGTTCCTGTTATAAATGCAATGTTTAAGAATTTAAATTTTAATTCTAACGATCCTAAACTATTTAAACAGTATAATGCATCATTAAATAATTTAATGTTCTCAGGATTGAATAAAGGGGTAAATAGTATTGATAAGAAAAATGTAAGTGTATTAAGTGAACAAGAAGCAATTTTAGTTTCAGATAGTATAGATATGATTATATCTAAAATTATAGATAATGCAATTGATTCACAGATAAAAGCAGGTGCAAACCCTAATAATTTACAAGCAGCAACATTAGCTTTAATATTAGAAAAAAATAATAGAGCTAAAGTTTACAATAAAGTTTATAAAGAATTAGAATCTAAATTAGCATTTTTTATTAATCAATATCAAAAACAAGTTGGTATTTCAGTATTTAGTGATTTTAAAACTAAAAATGACATAATAAATAATGCAGCTGCTATTATTAAAAGTAGTGATGGAGAAAATAAATATGTGTTTTTAAAATCTCAAATTGACAATTTTAAAACTTTAATTCCTGATATTAAAAAAGGAGATAGAATTAAAGGAAGTGATTGGAAAGGTATTAGAATAGTAGGTGACTACTATATGTTTAAGGGTGAAAATGAAAAACCATTAGGTATTATTATAGTATCTGATATAGAAGATGCTACTATACAATACAACAATTATATTAAAGGAGGAGCTAAAACTTATACTGATATAATTATTAATCAACCTAAACTTCCTGTATTAACTGAAGAACAAGAAATTATATTAGATAATATTAAAATATTACAATTAGCTATTGATAATTTTGGAGATCCGGAATGGGAATTAAAAGAAGAAGCTCCTAAAGGAATAATTGATTACCACTTAAAAAATTCATCTTTTCAATTAAAATCTAAATCTATAGAGATTGATGATGAAATTGATGATGAAAATGAAAATGATATTACATCTAGTGATAATAATTCTAATGATGGAGATATAAACAATGATAACAAAACAGGTAAAAAATCTGTTTTACAACTTGCTCAAAAAGAAGTAATTTATGTATTAAATAGTATTTATAAAATAGAAAATAATAAACCTGTTCTTAACAGATTAGGTTTTAATGAAAAAGCAGATTTTAGTAAATTATGGAATATATTGTCTAAAACCACTGGTGGAATTAGAGATAGACAAATTGCTTATGATAAATTATTAGAAGTTTCTAAATTTTATCCTGAAATTAAACAATTAATGGATTATAAATATCCTAATCCTAAAACTAATAATAAATATGCAATTTCATTAAGTTTTTCTTTTTTTCATACTTTTTCTAAACCAACTGTTAATTACAAACAGTTAACAATTTTTAAGACTAATCAAAAAGGTGAAAAAGAAACTTCTTATGTAGTAACTGATAGTTCTTTAGAAAATGCAAGTACTATTAAAAAGTTTGAATCTTATTTTAAGTCAGCACCATCTAGCAATTTAATAGATAAAACTTCTGATAACATTAACTTATTAAATTTAGACAATGTTGTTAAAGAATATGCTTTAGAAGATTTCTTTAATACAGATAAAGCTTATGATTTATTATCTACATTAGGAATTAAATTAGATAAGACAGTTGAAGTAATGAATTTAATTAGTCCTGATAATTTAGATAAATTTATTACTGATCACAGAATTTCAACTTTTTACAACATAATTAAAGAATTTAATGATATTCAAAAACTTGGTCAAAAAGCTACTTCAACTCAAAAACTTTTTTTAGACAAATTTATTCAAAATCCACTTGAAGTATTAAATAATCCTATTCCTAAAGATGTTCTTAAAAAACCTATTGATTTATCAGGATATATTAAAAAATTAGCTAATATTCAAGTACAATTTGGATTTGAATCAGCTAACCCAGGTATTTTATTGCCAGATGGTAATAAAGTGTTTGGTAATGTAAACCATAGTTTAATAAGTACTGTAATTACAGATTTAAATACTTTATCTAATTTAAATGAAATAAGAACTAATCCTGTAAAATATGGACATTTAAGTTATATTTTAGATACTTTCAATTTTGTTGTTAAAGTAAATGATGAATATATTTATAGAAGTAAATTATTAAGTAATTTATTTGATAAAAATGGTGTTAAAAAATCAGGTAAAAGTTTAGAATTTTTATTTACAGCAGGTACTCAGATTGCAGAAACAACTGGTGTAAACACTTCTGATTTAGATATAATTGGTAAAAACTTTCAAGAATTTCATACTACTATTTTAGCTGGAATATCAGAGTTAACAAGAGCTGCTGAAAAAAAATCAGCATTTGGAGTTAAAATTACTGGTAAAATTGATAAAGGAGTTTTTCAAGATTATATTATTAATGAGCAGAATAATCACCATTGGATAAATATTTCTTTATTTACTAATAAATATAAAAATACTAAATGGACAGAAGGAGAAATCTTTGCAATAGGTCATTATTTAATTCCTCAATTAGCAGGTGAATTTGATAGAATTAGAGAATTTAATTCTGATGAAAAATACAAAACTATAATAGGATTAAATAGAGTACTTCCTAATGGTAAAATGGCAGGAGAACAGTTTTCTACTTTTGATAAAATGTTATCTTTTAAAACTAAACAATCACTTTATGAATTAGCAGCTAATACTATGTCTGTTAATACATTAGAAGATTTATTAAATAATAATCCTGTTTTAAGAAATGATATTTTTAAAGATATTCTTTTTTATTTTGAAACAAGAAATGCTAATTATACAGATCTTCATTTAGATAAAATGCCTGAAATATCTCAAAATGCTTATTTAGCTTTAGGGTACACTAAAGAAGAATTAGCAAGTTTAGATAAAAAAGAACTTAATAAAATTTTAGTTAATGCCTATCTATATAATGATATGGTATCTAAAATAGAAACATTTAATCTATTTACAGGAGATTTAGCTCAATATAACCATGCTAAAGAAGAAGCAAGTAAAAGAATACCTGGAGCAAGTTCTGATGGTATTATACCTATAACAGATCAAGAAGCTTATGATTTTATAAATAATACAGAACCTGGTGGTTTTAATTCAAAAACTTATGCTGTTAGAGAAAGTGTTAATAATGATAAAATTAAACCTTTATCAATTAATGGTACACTTAATACAGGAATAGTATCAGATGCTGTTAGAAAAAGTGTTTATCTTTCTGAAATAACAGAAGCTTTATATGAAGATTACAGTAAAAATAAACCAGAACTTAGTAAAAAACAAATAGATGCTTTAGTAACCAAAGATACAGCTGCATACAAAAATATGAAAGAATCTGATGGATTTGCTTATGCTACTTTTGATTCATACAGAGCAATCAAAAAGTTTTATAATGACTGGAGTCCTGTTCAAGAATCTATTTACAATGATATTATTGCAGGAAAAGAAATTAGTATAGGAAAATTTAATGAAACTTTTCCTGTTGCAAAATTACATTATTATGGACCACTAGCAAACAAGAATTTTAATAAAATGAATGTTAGAGGAATGCATAAGTTTTCAGTAGGTCCTATTAATCCTTTAATAGCTGTTAAAGGAACTGGTTTATATGATTTACATATAATGATGTTAGAAAAAAATTTACAATATGTTACATTTGGAAGTGGTAGTAAAGGTGCTACATATAGTACAAATGGAACATTTGATAATATATTTTTAACACCTGAACAAAATTCTATTAATCCAGAAGCTCTTATAGAACCTAATGTAATTTACTTAAACTATTTAAAAGAAGTAACTGCTATTGCAGCAAAATTTAAAGGTTCTATGACTAATCCTACTCAACAAAGGGTTTTAATATTAGATGCTTTATATGATAAGGGAATTTTAAAAAATAGTGATAATCAAAAAACAGTAGATACTTACAAAAAAGCTATTGATGATTATACTGAAATATTAAAATTAGAACTTTTAAACAAAATTGGTTTTAAAAAAGATGCTTCTGGTAAATACACAGGTAAATTAAATAAATTTATTGAACTTGTAAAAAATGAATTAGAAACAAAAGATATACCTGAACATTTAATTAAACTTTTAGATTCTAATTTAGATGGTGATTTAGTTATGGACTTTTCTATTCATCCTTTAGCAGATACAATAGAAAAAATAATAGTTAATAAAATACAAAAAACTATTGTAAAACAAAAACTTAAAGGAGAATCTTTAGTACAGATGCCTACAACCTTTACTAATGGTATATGGAATGTAGATTTTGAAAATAATGAATCTAATATTAGAAAATATCTTGGTACTAATACACTACCTTACTATCAAAGAGGTGAAATAATTAATACTAAAACAGGAGAAAGAGCTGTAACAACTTTATCTAAAGTGGCTATTGCTTTACAAGGAGATTTTAAAAATTTATTAAACTTACCAGATCCTTCTGATAGTACTAAAACAATAGAAACAATTGAAAGGTTAAATGAATTAATTAAAGATGATAATTGGTTATCTGAAAATAATGACAAAATAACTATAAGTGGTCCTAGAATACCAACAGATGCAGTTAATTCAATTGAATGTGCAGAAGTATACCATTTTTTACCTGAATCTTTTGGTAATACTGTAATTGTACCTACTGAAATTGTAGCTAAAGCAGGTTCTGATTTTGATGGGGATAAGATATTTTTTATGATGCCTAATTTAACTATTTCAGGAGAATTAGTAGAATCCTCTGAAAACTTTAATGAAGAACTTTTAAAAACAGAATCCTTAGATAAATCTGCTAGAAGTGTTACTTCTTTAATAAATCAGCAGAAAAAGTATTTACAAAATATGTTAATTAAGGCTAGTAAAAATATTATTGAATTACCTGATAATTATATTAGTTTAGTTAAACCTAATGAAATATATTTAGTTAAAGACCATGTTGATTTTTTTAGAAAAAATGCTGAATATAATCCTAAAAACAGAGTTCATAGTGAATCAGAAAATGAAATAATTGAAGATGGTGAAGAATTAAGTGCTACAACAGCCTTAGAACCTGAATATAATCTAACTAAACATGAACAAAATTTATCAGGTTCATTACCATTAGGAATTTTAGCTAAAAAAAATAAATGGCATACTCTTATGAAAACAATAGGTTTTGTATTACCTATTACATATAAAAAACCTTTATATAATAAAACATTAAATAAATGGGGTGAAGATGAAGCTGTAGATTATGATATGGTATTTAGATTACCGGTAAATAAAAATAATTCTGGAAATGTATCTATATCTAGTGAAAACAATGTAGATAATATAAAAATTGGAGATGTATTTTCACATGCTTTACAAGGTATTTTGGATAGAGCTAAAGACCCTTTTCCATTTTTAGTTCAAATGATTACAGAAGCATTACCTGTAATGGGACATTACTTAGAAGCAGGAGCATCTGTGCCTTCTGTATTAAAATTATTAAAATCACCATTAGTAGATAAATACATCAGAAAACAAGTTTATTATGGAAGTCCTGTGGCAGAAGTAATTAATGATAAATTATCTAAATCACAAGTTAAAAAACAAAGTTTAATAGAAATTTTAGATGTTTATTTTGAAAATGTAGATTCTAATGAAGTATCTGAAATTGCAGATAGAATAGCAGAATATAAGATAACAGACCTTAAAAAAATTCAAAAGAATAAAAATTCTAATATAGAAATTGTTACTATTGATAATCAAAAATATACAATGAGTTCTGAGGAATTTATTAATAATAATATTTTGGCTAAAAATATTTCTTCTATAGAATGGGTTCAAACAGATGGATTGCTAAGAGGTTCATTATATAAAAGAAATGTTAATACAGAAGGTCCTACTAACTTTTTATTGGGTAAAACTAATTATTATTATGCAGCTCAAGCAACATGGGATTTAGCTTTTGGAAAAGATGTTGTTTCAGAAAAACAATTAACAGATTTAATTGAAAATAAAGACACCACTTCTTTAGAATCATTGGCTATTTTATTACATATAGTACAAGCAGAAGAACAATTTTCAGGTCAAGATGCTTTAGAAATGGCTTATAATCCTGATACTTCAATAGTAGATACTACTTTACAAATTATTAAAAGAAAAGAAAGTTTAGATATACTTTTTAATGATAGTAAAGTAGATAAAGATTCTATTGATAGATTAGTAAATAATTCTGTATTATCTAGTTTTTATCAAAATGATTTAATATTAGATTTAGTATTACAAGTATTTCCATTAAGATTGCATGATACTATATTAAAATTCTTACAATATAAATTTGTTAATAATAGTAAAGAAATTAATAGTGTTTATGGTGCAGGAATTAAAGGACAAGAAAAATTTACAACTTCTTTTAATAATGGTATAATTAATCATATTTTTCAAAATTATACTTCTAATTTTATAGATGATCAAGGAAATATTACTTTATTACCAAGTAATTATAAAAATATTGAAATTATAGAATCTGAATTATATGATAAAAACATTGAATTAAAAGACAATCAAATCTTAATAAATCTAAAACAAGTTACAGAAGATTATAATAATGCAACATTTGTAACAGATACTACTAAAGATACTTTTAAGACTAATGAAAATCCTTTTTCTAATCTTAATGAATATGTTAAGTATTTAGTTGTACAAGAATATTTAAAAACTGTTTATAATATAGAAAATTTAACAAATAATCCTAGATATAAAACTCATTTAAAAAATAATAATGATGATTTAGAAAAAGCATATCAAATATTTTTATCAGAAAGATCTTTGATGAACACTTTTAATAGAGCTTATATAATGGGAACTACTAAATATAAATATACAGATTTAGTATTAGATGTTATTAACAATGATTCTTATAAATTAAAAGAAAAATATCCTGTATTAAGTAATCTTAAAAAAGCAAGTACTGTTAAGAACTTTGGTTTATTAGAATTAAGTGATAAAAGTTTAGCTACTGGTTCTATTGGTTCTGCTTATTATAATAATATTAAGCAATTAGGAGATTTATCAGTTAAAAAAGTTAATGATAAAGAAGATAATGCGTATATTACTTCTGTATTTCAGAATTTTTCTTTATTTATGTTTTATCAACATGGTATTGGATATTCTCCGTTAGGATTTCCAAATGTATATGATCCGGAATCATTTATTTCAATTATGAAATTTGCTTCTAATAATTTTGTTAAAAATGATATGGATACTAAAACTTTAGAATTTATTTATAAAACTATTTTAGATAAAACTCAAAGGTTTAAATCTTATTTGGATAAAAATGATTCTACTGAATTATTTGATAAATTAGAATCTCTTAAATTAAAAGATAACATTGAAGATTTAGGAGGAGAATCTTGGATGTTAGAATTTTTTGAAAATAATAATTTAGAAAATACTTTATTTATACCAAAAATTTCTGAAATTCAACCTAAAATCAACAATTTACAAGAACCGTTAGGTGAAAAAATACAAAATGGTGTATATGTGAATCAAAAAGGATTAAATAAAGAAGAACAATTAGAGATATTTAATTATTTAAAACCATATTTAGAAGAACAAGCTAGTGTAGAAAATAGTGCTACTGGACCTAAAATGATAGGTTTAGAGTTAAATTGGGCTTGGGTATCAAAAAGAAAAGGTAGAGAAGGTTATGATTCTGATAGAGTAAATATTGGAAAAGCTATTGCCGATGAAGAACATAAATATGGTTATTGGAGATTAAGTGCTAATGGAAAAGAGCTTGGTAAAATTACAGATAGATTAAAGCAATTAATTGAGAAAGCGACAGGAGTCAATGTAAAAGATTATGATAGTGCTATTGTAAATTTATATGATAGTAATATGTTTATAGGATCACATGCTGACATTAATGATAGTATTACAGCTATAAACTATCCTGTTGTAGCTGTAAATATTGGAGGTTCTGGTAATTTTGCTATTGGTGGTATGACACAGGGTATACCACTTAAAGACGGTGCAGGATATTCTTTTGGTTTTGAAGGTAATAATAGAAATGCTTATCATAGGACATTTCCAAGTAAATCCGATGGGTTTTTACCAAAAATTATTACAAAACAAGATGGTAAAACTTATGAAAAAGGTAGTTATAGAATTACTATAACAATGAGAAGAGCAATGCCTTTAACATCAGGTATGCCAAACCAACCTATATTATCACAAAACAATTTACAAGAACAAAGTAATACAGCAGTAAACCCTATAGCAATAGAAAAAGTTAAACCACAACAATTAGATTTATTTTCAGAAGTTGAAAACTTAGCAGAAACAAAACTAAACTTTGATATTGGTGTTGTAGATGAAATTTTTAATAAATACCCTGAATTAAATGTAATTGGAACTAAAGAAGAATATATCAAATATTTAGATAACGTATTTCCAGATAGTAATGTTAAAGAAATACTGTTTCACGGTTCAGATTCAGAATTTGATACTTTTGATAAAAAATTTAGGGGTGTAAATACAAGCAGTGCAAGCTTTACAGACGGAACAGAAATTGATTCTAAAAATGCTTTTTTCTTTTCTAACAATGAAAACTCAACCTTTCAGTATTCTTACATTAAACAATTAGAAAAAATATCTAATTTAAGCAGTGCAATTGGTAATTTATCAATTAATTTTTCTTTAGAAAATGCAAAAGTAATAAGAAAAATTGACGCTAATTTAGCTGATTATCTAAATGAAAAACGTAAAGAATTAAATAACGATGAATTATTTAAAAAATACCTTAAAACTTTATATTTAAAATACAATAAAGCTGATAAAGAATTAGGAGTTGGTTTTCTAAATCAAATTAATAATTACGTTAATTCCAAAAAAAGCATTTTAAAATTAGAAAAAGATAAAAAAAATATATTAGAAAATTCTAAATATAAAAGAGAATATATTTACATTTATGATGAAGATTATGGAGTAACAAAAATAAATGAAAAAGGATTAATAAGATCTTCAAAACCTGAATACAATAATAAAAATGTTTTTGATTTAACTTCAAAAGAGTTTGATAATTTAATAAATTCTGCTAAAAAAATAAATAATCAGTTTTTTGATAAATTAGAAAAAAATATAAAATCTTATAAATTAACACCCAAAACATATAACGTTATTATTAATGTTAAAAATTCTTTAACTAAAGATTTTGAAAACATTTCTTTTGTTTCACAACTTGGAAAAGAAAAATCAGCTCAATATGATGCTTCTAAATTAACTCAACAAGCTGTAAAAGAAGGGAGAGATTCTGTAATATTTGAAAATATTAAAGATCCTTATTTAGCTACAAACTATGGTGTATTTGAATCTAATCAAATTCATATTTTAGGAAACAAAAAAGACCTTGAAGATTTTAAAAATTTTAATAAAAATAAAGAAAAATCAAGTGTTAATTCAAATTTTAATGAAGTTAAAGAACAGTGGTTAAAAAGTGGTAGAACTGAACAAGATTGGAATAATATGAGTAAAGAAGAAAAAGAATATGTAATTAAAAACTGTTTATAATGAGTTGTGTTAATTTTAATCACCCGGATATTTTAAAAATGTCAAAACAACTTAATATAACTCCTGTTGTTTTAGGAGCTAAAGTAGGTGTATGGCTAGAAAAAAATAATATTAACAATAGGTTTCCTACTATTGAAGAATTAATGTCTGCTAATAATTTTGATTCAAAATCAAGTCTTACACCAGAACAAAACAATTATTTAAAAGATG
>Ga0105051_10005588_pt1 | contig 13981 bp, 12 predicted proteins | sample FRY02_FD_78383 | JGI IMG/M metagenome (GOLD analysis project Ga0105051, IMG submission 78383) | Freshwater microbial communities from Lake Fryxell liftoff mats and glacier meltwater in Antarctica - FRY-02 (megahit assembly) | ecosystem: Environmental > Aquatic > Freshwater > Ice > Glacier... | reverse complement strand
TGGGAACTCTTTGAACCGGACTCAAAAAAACTCCTGAAGGAATTAGATAAGTCACCCGACCGATCACTCTTTGATTTCAACGGTGCATTCCCCTATCGACAAATGCTGAAAGATCAAGCCATGGGGACAATCGACTCCTGGGCAATCCGCTGGTACGCCTCCGCATTTTTGAACAACAAGCTTACTTTGTATCCCGGTCGTTCATTGGTGGAAAACATTGGTCAAGAGGGAAGCGGAACACACTCCGAATCGGCAGCCTCACATGAAGTTCTCAGTAACCCAATATCCCTGCCACTAATGCGTATTGAGGTACGTGAGTCGCGGGACGCACGCTTAATTATTTCTCAAACTCTCCTCGAATCGCGGCCAATTTCCACGAACCTCCTTAAACGAATCCACTTGCGTGTCTCCAATCGAAAAAGGCCAACTAAATCGTGACAACTAATCTGCCCGTCTCCGAGTGGCGAGTCCTTTTCTTCTCTCCTAATGCGGGTCTATGGCAAACGAGTCAACTTGAACATGAACTCGCAAATGGTTTGGCACTTCTTGGCGCACATGTAACCGTAATTCGTTGCCGTGGCTTGTTTAGTTCGTTTTGTCCGACGATGCAGGCAAGTTCCACCTCACCCGAGTCTCCAGTAGAATCCAAAGTTCGCGTGTGCAAATCCTGCCAGCAGGACGAATCAGTTCTTAACTCCGTTGCCAAGTACAAAACCATTTGGATAGATGATTTTATTGCTAGTGATACTCGTAGTGAAGTTGATGCAACTATGAAAAGCGTTACTCAGGAAAATTGGCAGGATCTTTACAGCCACGGAATTCCCATAGGCGTTTATTCAACTTATCTTTCTATGCTTCACCACAAAGTCCCAGACGTAACTGCGTCAACACAAGCGTGGGGAGAGTTTCTCAGTGACACCAAAAATTCGTTGTATGCCGCTCACGCACTACCCATAATTCTCGAAAAAATTGCGCCAACGCATGCAGTTGTCTATAACCCGCTTTACCCAACTAATAGGGTCTTCACCGAATTAATTCGACAGCAGGAAAATATCCAGTACGTGGGTCTCAGCGCCTCTGGTTTTGTTCCTGACCGCTACTCGACTATTGCTTTGTATCGGAGTATTGAGTCAAGTCAAACAGCTGTTGACTCAAAGACACTTATTGAGTCAATGAGTGTTCCACTTTCAGAGTTGGAAATTGCAATGGTGGCACGACAACTTGGACAACTTGTTCAGGGAAGTGATCCTTGGGTGTATTCGACTGCACCTACGTATATGCCGAATGCGGAGATTAGAAAACTACTAAAACTTAAAGGGAATTCCCCCGTGGCTGTGGTGTTGATCGGGAGCCCGGATGAAACTAGATCTTCGGCTTTAGTTGGAGCTGAGTTTGAAAGGGTTCCCATTGATCAAGTCTCAACGGTGCAGGAATTTATTGAGCAGACACTGCGAACTGCTGCACTACTCCCACGAATTGATTTCATTTTTCGACTCCACCCTCGGCTTGCCCCTAATAAAAGAGAGTCACTCCGCTCACCGGATCTTGATGCAATCGAGCAGTTACTAGCGAATCACCCGGACAACGTGACCATTAATGCTCCAGCAGATGGAATTGGACTCTACGACGTAGCTCGAATTGCTAGTTGTGGAATAAATCATGCATCAAGCGCTGGATTAGAACTCCTTGCCCTTGGAATCCCAGTGGTTCACTACGACCCACCCCGAATAAACGCATATCCGTCCACCCTCGGATTTGAAGTCCCCAGACTTGATACCGATGCATTCGTTCAAGCAACCCAGTTAGCAGTCAACACACCAGTTTCAACAGAGACTGCCGTTATGGCATGGCGTTGGTACGCAGTAATTCTGCTAAGAGCTGTGACGCACAAGTCATGGATCACGACGGCAGCGCACATGCAGGATCCCAATCAGAATTCAACTGCTCAAAGTTTCCAATGGCTTCGGAACCTCCTACCTGAAAGCTTTCGTGAACGTGTTTCACGCGCACAAGCACAGCGCAAACGCAATGTTCAAACGATACAAATTGATAACTCTCTCCAGCCGTCTCCATGGATTCGTGAGTCCGCGGAACGTATTTCCGCATTTGATAATTCGACTATATGGAATCCAAAGGCTTTTACTCGCGGCGAACCATTGCAGGAACATCAAGAGCAGCAAAAGGTAACTGAAACAATCATGAAATTAAGGTATTCAATTGACAACTAAGACTGCTTCTGAGCGAGTTTCATCTCGCCAAGAGCATTGGCGCACGGACATTCAAGGCCTTCGTGGTCTTGCTGTTCTGTTAGTAGTTTTGTTTCATGCCGACCTTCCCGTCCCTGGTGGATTTATCGGTGTTGATGTATTTTTTGTTATCTCAGGATATGTAATTGCGGCCAATGTAACTCGGAGAATTAGGAGTAAGACTTTTACGTTTAGGGACTTCTATTGGAGTCGTTTTCGTCGTCTAGTTCCTGCACTTAGCGTATTTGTGACTGTTGTGGTTTTGATGTCTTTCTATTTTCAGTCCCCCTTGTTTGACCAGAGGGAGACTGGGAAGATGGCGGTTTCTTCAATGCTGGGCCTTTCAAATCTGGTGGCCTACGAGTCTCCTACCGGGTACTTTCAACAAGGACTAACCCCGAATCCTCTTCTCAACACATGGTCACTGAGTGTGGAAGAACAGTTTTATATTGGATTCTCTCTTATCCTTTTGTTAGTTTTTTCCCTAGCAAAGTGGACTAAAACATATCGAATCTCACGTTTGCTGATCGGCTTTTTCATTGGAATTACTCTGCTGTCTTTCGCACTGAATGTTGCTACAACTTTTCGGACTCCGGGAACACTTCTATTTTTACCCGACTTTATAAATCCAGATTTTTCTTTCTATAGTCCTTTAACTCGGGCTTGGGAATTTGGAATAGGTGTTTTACTTGCCCTTTTTGCTTGCAATATTCGAAGGATTTCTTTTGCCCGTTTCACTCGATTTATGGGTTTAGTTTTAATAATCGGTTCAGCGTTACTGCTCAACAAAGAAATGTCGTTCCCTGGGTTTGTGGTTCTTCTTCCCGTAGTTGGAACAGCTCTTGTCATCATTTCAGGCCAAACTAAAAGTCCTGAGAATACCGCCTCACTAAACAATAAGGTACTCGTCTCCCTTGGTGACGCTTCCTATTCTTGGTACTTGTGGCACTGGCCTTTCATCGTTTTTGCAATTGCATTCTTTGGTAGTAGCCTCTGGGTCACCGGTTTCGCTTCATTGCTATCCCTGGCCGCAGCATTCATCAGTCTCCGTTTTGTTGAAAACCCAAATCGCAAGATGAAAATCACTAGTTCCGCGCAGTCTTTGTTGAAAATATTTATTTGGTTTAGCCCGCCTATCATTCTTGGTCTTGGACTCCTCTTCTTCTCGAATAACCTGTGGTTCAGTGAAGCGTTACGCTCATTCGACCGTGAAACGCAGTCATCGAAAAATTTTAAGGAGGAATGTGATACCGGATTTGAGGATTTCGGAATTGGGAGCCGAGTGTGTCTTCAAAAGGATCTAACGGGTGGGATTCCTATCTACTTAGTGGGGGATTCCGTTGCGGGGAGATATGAAAGCCCTTTGCGTGAAATAGCAAATAGGGAGGAGCGATCTTTGAATGTGCTTCTGCATGCAGGGTGTCCATATTTAGGTATCGATTTGTTTTATTTTGATGGTCACTCAGAGACACCCGATGAGTCGTGCCAACTCGCAAATAAAAATTTCTCGCAAGTTTTAAGTGAAGTTAAGCCAGGTTTAGTGATTTTGGCTTCTTCCTCTGTTCCCTTCTACTCAATGGACAGAGCTGTATCTGTCAATGGAAATTCACCGACGGCGTCGCCGAGACAAAAAAGCGAAATGTTGCGCGAAGGTTTAAGCGCACTCATTGCGGAGCTTCAGATGATGGGCCATCGGGTTGTTGTGACGCAAAGCCCCCCCGCTTTTTTCGTGCGCTTGAATTATTTTGAACCTCAAGATCACTGGGCAGCAACAAAATGTGCTGGAGTGGCGTTATTCGATGTAGCAAAAAACTGCGGGATGAAGTTGGCCTTTAGTTCGATAGACGAGTATCAAGGTGATTCGCGCCTTGCGACGAAATTGGCCACTGAAGAGACAAATACTCAAATTATTGACCCCCGATTGTCCTTATGTGGTTCGAAGGACTGTTCGACAAACGATGGAAATACCTGGATTTTTTCGGATGGAATACATTTGTCGAATATTGGTGCAAGCAGAATGTTGACTCAGCTTGAAGAAGTTACAGACGCCAAGTCGAGCTAGGCAAAGTTTACTCAACAAAGATACGTATCAAGAATCCCTTTTGCAACTTTCGAGGCCGGGGCTAGGTCGTTGCCGCTGACCCCCCAAGGGGATTTTCCCAGTTGGCGTTGCATATTCGTATCGATCACACCGGGATCTATCCATACCGCTCGTCCAGGCGACTGAGAATCAATAAATTCGTAGGCACGCATTAGGCCTAGTTTGCTAATTGAGTAGATGTCCCACCCTGCGATCAATTGACGGGTGGCTCCAGTACCAATTACAAAGATGCGAGAGGTTGGCGTGGTGAATCTGAGAAATGTGTTCATCAGAAGTAGTGCTGAAGTCAAATTTACGTTAACGGCCTCAGCGATTGCGGTGTTGTCGAGTGACCCTAAAGTGCCCAAGGGTTCAATTTGTGCAGCATTGATGACTAAGTGCAGATTCGGGTGATTACCGACAGCTACTCGAATTTTTTCAGTGATTTCATCTGGCTGCGGTTGAGCGAGATCTAATTCAATGAGATCAGTGAATTGGGCAGTAATCTCACGTGATCTTGATTGAATATTGCGCCCAAGTCCGATTACCTGGCAGTCTCGATTGAGCAATTCTTGGCTGAGTGCGTAGCCCAGGCCACTAAACGCTCCTGTAATCAGGTATTGACCCATGTACTCAGGATATAGGGAGTAGTGGAACACTCAGATCTTGTGAGGGTCGCTTTGATATCAGACATTCATGCCAATCTCCCTGCCTTAGAGGCCGTGGTCAATGATCCGGAATTTCACTCATGCGAGCGGGTGCTCTTTGCTGGAGATCTAGTTGGCTATTACTACTGGCCAAAAGAGTGCTTGCAGGTGCTACAGGACATCGGTGCCACCTGCATTAAAGGAAATCACGAAGAAATGCTATTCGAGGCAGTCGACCAAGGGAGCCTCGCGGACGTCACCGCGCGTTACGGAAATGGAATCAAATACGCAATTGATCAATTCAACGCCACCGATATGGCCACGATTAGGTCTTGGAATCACCCAGAAAAAATCACGTTGGACAATGTGAATCTACTTCTGTGTCATGGTTCTCCGTCCGATATTTCAACGTATCTGTACCCATCCGGCGAACTCCCGCAATTAAAAGGAGAGGGTGCCAATGACGTGAACGTGGTTGTCCACGGCCACACGCACTATCCGGCGGTGCGGCAACAAGACGGTGTCCTGTGGGTCAACCCGGGGTCCTTGGGACAGCCTCGGAACAAGCAACCGGGTGCACATTGGGCAGTTCTTGACACCATCTCACGTGACGTATTCCCCCAGCTCACAACCTATGACTACAGTTCAGTCGTGCAGATGGCCCAACTTACAGATCCAGGTCTTTCGTATCTGTGGGAAGTGTTGGATCGGACGTGAAGTCGGTAGTTATCTCCGGCGTCGGTGGTGACGTTGGATCGGGTGCAGTGGGTGTAATCAGACGCCACTTTCCCGGTGTCACGGTCACGGGCATAGACGTAGATTCGGAAAATGTGGGGCCGTATATCTGCGATCGGTTCGAACTCGTTCCAAGGGCTGAGGCGCCTAACTATTCGGATGCGGTCTCTCAGATATGTGCTGATGCTGACGTATTTGTTCCAACCTCGGAGGCAGAAATCGAATATTTTGCTGAAAATTTGCCCAATGCTATTTCTGGTTTGCTACTCCCATCAATTTCAGCGGTTCAAATTGGCCTAGATAAATTTGCAACTTTCAACTTTCTTAAGGAGTTAGGGATCCCGGTACCCTGGACAGCTCCACTGTCAAATTACCAGGATGACAGAGGGCCTTTTCTGGTAAAACCAAGGCGAGGCCGCGGAAGTCAAATGGTGGTTAAAGCACAGTCGATGCGTGACATTCCTGCTAGCACGCTTCAAGAAAATTTTGTTGCCCAGCAACTCCTAGAGCCTGCAACAAGTGAAGTCACCGCAGCGGTTTACCGGAGTTACCAAGGTGAATTGCGGGTCGTGCAACTTCGACGAAGGCTGGTTGGAGGTTCTACTTCGTGGGCCGAAGTAATTGAAAATAAAGAAGCACTTGAACAAATTGAAACCATTTCCCAATCACTGGATCTTCGAGGTCCGATCAATGTTCAATATATTCAGACAGATCTTGGTCCAAGAATTTTCGAAATTAATCCACGTCTGAGCTCAACAATTGCGATGCGCGACGCTATGGGTTTCACTGATTTGCTGTGGTGGATCCAAGAATTAACTACCGGGGAATTACAGCCGTGGAGTCCACCCAAAGCTGGAACAATCGGGGTTAAAACCAATTCACCGATCGTAATCAGTCCTTTGCAGCGAGTGGGAAAGTAGAGCACATGAATTCCGACTGGCTGACTGAACTTATTGGTGAACGTGTGTACGTAATCGCCGAAGTGTCGGCGAATCACAATAATGATTTGGCGACCGCAAGGAAAATGGTGGAGGTTGCTGCTGAATCTGGCGCTGATGCAGTCAAGTTTCAGACCTATCACCCAGACTCAATAACGATTGATTCAGATTCTGAAGACTTTATTGTTCGTGACGGTTCTGCATGGGATGGCAGGACGCTTCATTCCCTCTACTCCGAGGGCATGATGCCGTGGGAGTGGCACAAAGAACTCTTTGAGTTGGCGAACTTTCTCGGCATAGACGCTTTTTCGAGCCCATTTGATTTTGCTGCGGTTGAACTATTGGAAACTCTGAATGTTCCTTTTTTCAAAATCGCGTCCTTTGAAATCACTGATACCCGACTAATTGAACGAGTGGCTCAAACGGGAAAGCCAATAATTATTTCGACAGGAATCGCTGAACTTGTTGACATTGAACGAGCGATTGAGACTTGCTACAAAGCAGGAAACACTCGAGTGGTTGTACTCAAATGTACGTCTTCTTACCCAGCTCCGAGTGCTGAGTTAAACCTTAAAACAATCACTGACATGCAAGAAAGGCTCGGAGTCATTATTGGATTCTCTGACCACACGTTGACCCCGACGGCCGCAGTGGCAGCGGTTGCTTTAGGTGCCAGGGTTGTAGAACGACACTTAACCCTTGGTCGCGAAGATGGCGGACTGGATTCAGCTTTTAGCACTAATCCATTGGAGTTCAAGGAACTAGTCGACTCCATTAGAGAAACAGAATTGGCACTCGGTTCCGTGACCTACGAATTGCCTGAATCGGGAAAGTCAAGTCGGGTATTCGCCCGCTCGCTTTATATCGTCACAGACGTCCAAGCGGGCGACACCGTCACTGAAATGAATGTCCGATCGATTCGTCCCTTCGGAGGTATTCCAGCTTGGCAGTGGGAGGACGTTGCGGGCAAGAAATTTACCAAAAATGCAACTTTTGGGACGGCACTGTCATGGGAGTTACTCGACTAGGTTCGTTTTAGCGACTGGTTGTGAGTGCAATTCCTCGGTCAAGTGGTAGTGCGGAGTCACTGGCCCAGAAGTAAAGGTTCCTACGCTGCGGGTGGACTGTTTCCAAGACTTGGACGTTACTAAACCAAGGCTCCAAGAATCTCGCGAGGTCAGACTTGTCGTGAAATTCGTATTCATGTTGGTGTAGATGCTTTCCACCGTCATCAGGCTCAATGATCGTGTATCCCGAAAGGATTCCACCGGGGGCTAAACGCGACTTGATTGTGCCCATGAGAGCTTTGATCTCGTCTTCGGTGAAGTGTTCAATGGCCGCGTCCCAAATTACATTGTCGAAGGCACCCTCGGGAATGTCTGATCGAATGTCTCCCAGGAGGTAGCGAATGTTTGGGTAGGAACAATTCTTCTTGGCGGTAGCGATCGCTGAAGGGTCGAAGTCGATTGAAGTAATAGAGGCTGCTTGTGCGCTATAAAAGTGGTAAGTGTTAAACCCGTCACCGCAACATAGTTCGAGAACCTTGGGCAACTGATCGCCTGACCGGGTCGCCTGCAAAGCGAGTGAGGAATAGACACCGCGTTCCCATGGGAATGATTGGCGGTTGGCTGACCACTGCCAGTGCTGGTCGATGAAATGATCGAAATATTCAGGGTTGTCGGCGCCCCACTCGACCTGGTATTGCAATTTGTGGGCGGCAGAAGCTGCCTTACGACTCGCCCTGCTCAAACTCCGAGAAATAGGGACCAACGGAAGAGTTCTCTTGGCTTTAGCCAACAGACTGTTGTCAACATGCTCGTCGTGGTCATGGCTCACCTGCGCGTACCCCTTAGTTCTTTGGATTGCATTATTGTCTTCGCTAGTCTAGGCGCAGAGATGAAACTTGTTATAAGAGGAAGCGAACTTAAATTATGGCGAAATTGAAGAACTGTCGAGTGTGCCAAACCACGGACCTCGTTGAAGTACTCAATTTCGGTGACCTCGCCCTCACAGGGGTTTTCCCCGCGACGCGAGACGAAGTAATTTCCTCGGGGGAAGTACGACTGCTGGTCTGTAGTGACTGTGGGCTGGTTCAACTCGGAGATACTTTCCCACCTGAGGAGATGTACGGAGATAATTATGGCTACCGCAGTGGCCTCAATGCTTCTATGGTTGCTCATCTAGCTCGAATATCAAACAGGCTCGAAGTGAGAGCTAACCTGAAGCCGGGAGAGACAGTACTTGATGTTGGGGCCAACGACGGAACCCTGCTTCGCAGTTACAGCATCAAAGGGATTAAGAAAGTCGGCATTGACCCGACAATTGCCAAGTTTGCTGAATTTTATGAACAAGAAGGCCCTGAAAATCCAGTAACTAGGGTCGCTGACTTTTTTAATGCGAATAACTTTGACGCAGTTAGTTCAGACCGAGCAAGCATTGTGACTTCGATAGCTATGTTCTACGACTTGGACAATCCTGTTGAGTTTGCTCGAGACATCAAGCACTGTCTCACACCTGAAGGTATCTGGTACTTCGAGCAAAGCTACATGCCCTGGATGCTGCGTAGTGGCGCCTACGACACGATCTGCCATGAACACTTGGAGTACTACTCACTCACCACGATTAAACGAATATTGGATGACGCGGGCCTGTTCTTAATTGACGCGGCAACAAACGCCGTCAACGGAGGATCGATCTCGGTGCTTGCATCCCCCTCCCCAGGCGCTGGTATTTCTGTTTATGCGCAATGGTTGCTTGAACAAGAAGCAGAGGCCAAAGTACATGATCCTGCAAGTTGGATCGAGTTCCGAAATCGTGTCGAGCAACTTCAGCACGACTTGAAATCTCTGCTGGTACGACTCAAGGACTCAGGTGCAAGTGTTATGGCTCTTGGTGCGTCCACCAAAGGAAATGTTTTGGTCATGACGACTCCGGTAACCCAGGAGTTAGTTTCCAAAGTGGGAGATGTAAATCCGTATAAATATGGCCGTTTCTTGCCTGGGTCAGGTATCCCAATTGTCAGTGAAGAGGAAGTGCTTGCTGAGAACCCGAACTATCTATTAATTTTACCGTGGCATTTCCGTGAGACGTTCATGGAACGCCTTCAGCCATACCTGGCTGGTGGGGGACGACTTATTTTTCCACTTCCTGACCTTGAAGTTGTGGGCTACTAAGGCACCCCGTGCATACTTTTGGAGTAATGCTCAAGTCCTACTTGCCAGACATTGACTACACGCAACGCTTTATTGAGTCTTTCACGAGGTACGCAACTCAGCCCATTCCACTATATGTTGTAGTACCTGACGAAGACGTGGCAGCTTTTGAGGACATTGTTGGAGAAATCGGAGAAGTGCTTCCCGAGTCACTTTGGGACGAGCATCTGGTGGATTACCGAATCCATGGAAACGCACCGGGTTACATAAACCAAGAGATAATCAAACTCGCGTTTGGGCAATTAAACCTTTGCGAAAATTATTTGTGTGCGGACTCAGAAGCGGTATTTATTAGACCTTTTGGCATAGAAGATTTCATGGCCAACGAAACAACGCCGTTCACCTTTGTCACAGAGGACCATGAACTGCAAGTGGACCCGATCTACTATCAACGTTACGGTCAAGCACGCGAACAATCCCTTATTACTCTTCGTGAGTACTTAGGTCTATCCACTGAAATTTACCAAACGTGCCATGGATTCGGAGTTTTTTCCTCTGAGGTACTTCGTTCCTTGGGAGAGTTTATGGAAGAGAAGCAGTTGTCATACGCAGATCTACTTGAGATCTGTCCGTACGAGTTCAGTTGGTACAACTTTTGGCTGGAAAAAATGGGGGTCATTCCACGAATTACTCGAGAGCCCCTATTCGAGACAATTCACATGTCCCATCAGCATTTGAGTTACGCGTTGAAGGAAATTGATGAAAGCGACTTGGCTCGGGGTTATGTAGGTGTTGTTGTCAACTCAGGTCATTCAAGAGACCAAGGTGTATTGGATTTCGATACGGATTTCAGGCAAACACTCGCACAAAATCTTGGTTACAAGCAGATAACGTCAGCGTTGGTAGAAAAAACTTTGCAGCGGATTCCACGTGTCCGAAAAATTCTTAGAGTATGAGTCCGTGCACCATTGAGTCTGTGAACTTGTCACCGATCAAGTGATGTTCTCTGAGAAAACCTTCTTGAACGAATCCTTGGGATTCTAGAATCGGAATGAGATTGGTCCGAAGGGCGTAAGTTTCTGTGGTCAGTTTGTGTAATCCAAGTTTGGTCGCAAGTGGTTTGAGTAGTGACAGATAATTTATCCAGTCAGCTTCAAAGGTATTTGGATCGTGGCGGGTAGGTGAAGTCAAGAATGAAACTTCGGCCCTGCGGTCACCCCAGTGAATGTGGACAAGAGCACCGTAACCAATCAGTTGTGATTCTTTATGCAATCCGAGCATTATTTGCGCTGGAAATTGTTGGGAAAGTTGAGGTTTTACTATCTCGGAGAAGTAGGCGTCCTGATCTATTGACGTTAAGGGCTCGATTTGACGCAAGACGTCGAGTTGGGTATTTCGCCATTCCATGATCGGGATCCGGTCCGTCCACTCAATGGGCCGCAATGAGTATGCGTCTGTTTCAACGGCCTCGGTTAATTCTGGAAAATACTTGTACGCTGAGGGCCAAATCATTTTTTTGCCACTGCTTTACGAATTTCGGTGACCACAGTGTCTTGGTCTTGTTGCGTCAATCCCGGGTAGATTGGGATGCTGATCAGCCCGCCGTAGACCTCCTCACAGTTTGGAAGCCCGCCGGCAGGTAACTCAATGTCGGAACTCACACCGTGGTGGTGAACGGGCACGTAATGAACCTGAACCCCAATCCCAGCTTCACGTAATTCTCTAAATACCCGAGTTCTTTCAGCCACTCGAATCGCAAAAAGGTGATAGCCGTGTAGCGCTCCCTCGGGTGCCGCTGGTGGAAGAATCACAGGCAGATCACTGAGCAACTCTCGGTAGCGCAATGCAATTTCATTGCGTTGGTCAATAAAAGAATCCAGTCGGCTTAATTGGCTGAGGCCAAGGGCAGCCTGCAAGTCAGTGAGCCGATAGTTGTACCCCAAAGTTTCCGCGTTATACAGCCACGTGTTGGGGTCAGGATCCCGGATAATTCCATGGGAACGAAATTGACGTAATTTTTCGGCGAGGTCGGCACTGTTTGTGGTGACCATGCCGCCTTCGCCGGTTGTTATTGGTTTAACCGGGTGAAATGAGAACACACACATATCACTGTTGGTTGTTGCTCCAACCCGTTCGCTCGTTGACCTGGCGCCGAGCCCGTGTGATGCGTCCTCAATCACCCACTGATCAACATGTGCGAAGTTGGAGAGTTCAACGGGCAACCCGGCGTAGTGAACCGGCAAGACCGCGCGCGCGCTTGACGGTACTTGAGCCAGATCAATGTTGTACGTAGACATTTCAATATCAACCAGAGCTGGTTGAGCGCCGACATATCGCACACAATTTGCGGTAGCAATGAAAGTTAGCGGACTTGTGACCGCAGTGTCAGTTGGCTTAAGGTCAGTGACAGCACACGCAGCATGCAAGGCAGCGGTTGCGGACGTGAAAGAGATAGCGTGCTTTGCACCGACGTAGTCCGCAACAGCGTCTTCAAAATCGGTGACGGCCGGCCCTGAAGTGAGAAAATCACTCCCAAGAACTTTCTCAACTGCTGCAATATCACTTGCATCAATACTTTGACGGCCGTAGGGGATCATGTGAATCAGTTACGATCATTCAAGTCACGAAGCTCTTGTACGCTGAGCCACTGGTCGTTGGTGTTGGAGCTGTAGGAGAAACCAGCGGGAACGGCTTCCCCAGCGGGCTCTGTGAACCACCATTCTTTGATAGTGGGTTGGACTACATAGCGTTCGTCTTGCCGGATAGTGCGGTAACTGTCGTCAGCAGCGATCATCTCTTCATGGAGTTTTTCGCCGGGTCGAATACCAACTTCATAGGTGGGTGCGCCTGGGGCAACTGCCTCGACCAAGTCCATGATTCGCATGCTGGGAATTCGGGGGACGAAGAGCTCGCCGCCTTGCATGGTTTCGAAAGAATCAATAACGAATTGGATTGCTTGGGGCAGGGTGATCCAGAACCGAGTCATGCCGGGGTCAGTAATGGGAAGTGGTTTTCCTTCTGAGACCAGTCGGCGGAAGAAAGGGATTACTGAGCCGCGACTACCCATCACGTTGCCGTAACGGACAACTGACATGGTCGTGCCAAAACTGTAGCTGTAGTTATTTGCGGTCACGAAGAGTTTGTCAGCGGTCAATTTGGTGGCGCCGTAAAGGTTGATCGGGGAGGAGGCCTTATCGGTGGAAAGCGCGACGACTTTTTTGACACCGGTCTCAATGGCCGCGTCAATTACGTTTTGACTGCCCAAAATATTTGTTTTAACAAATTCGAATGGGTTGTATTCGGCAGTGTCTACTTGCTTGAGAGCTGCGGCATGGACAACGTAGTCGACCCCGTGAAATGCCCGCATCAAACGATCTTTGTCGCGAACATCACCAAGGAACCAGCGGAGTCTCCCGTCAACTCCACCGAATGCTTCCTGGAACTCGGCCCGCATCTCTGACTGCTTGAGTTCGTCGCGCGAGAGAATTGCCACCCGACGCGGATTGTGATTGGCGAGGATCTCTTTAATAAAAGACTTACCGAAGGACCCCGTGCCGCCGGTGACCAGAATCGACGAATTCTCAAGAATTGACATTGCTCAAGGCTACCGTTTCACTCGATCAAGTTCGCTAATGACTAGTTCTGCGCGTGACCAGTCACTTTCTGTGTCTAAGTCCACACTGCGCCAAGGCGGAAGGATGTAGCCCGTTGCTCGGGTTAAGACTGGAGTTGGGTCCGCCCAACCAGACTCAAAGCCCCAAATAAATGCCCCCGCGTCAAAGTAGTGCGCGAGGAGGTCCTGAGTCCTTGTTGACGCGAATCGGGGTGAGACCGCCTCAAGTTCTGAGTTCGTACCTAGCCGCAGTGCTCGTTCGATTGGGTGGGGGTATTCAACGACTCCTGTCACCATGGAGGCAGGTAGTCCAAGTTTGGAATTAAGGAGCTGTTGCAAGGCTTGAAAAAAGTCTGTCGGGTCAAGGGTGACCGCTGTCGCGTATAGGCAGGCGATCGGTGTTTCGGGGGCTATTAGCCCAGCCTGAGACAAGTGAGCAATTGCATGATTCATGACTGGTAGCAAAGGCGTATGGTCGTCGGCCAGCTCAGCTGGACGTTCTATGACAAAAGCTCCTAGCGAGTGGGCTAAATCGGCGATCTCGGTGGAGTCCGTACTGACATAAATACT
>Ga0105051_10005582_pt1 | contig 13986 bp, 13 predicted proteins | sample FRY02_FD_78383 | JGI IMG/M metagenome (GOLD analysis project Ga0105051, IMG submission 78383) | Freshwater microbial communities from Lake Fryxell liftoff mats and glacier meltwater in Antarctica - FRY-02 (megahit assembly) | ecosystem: Environmental > Aquatic > Freshwater > Ice > Glacier... | reverse complement strand
TAAGCAAGGTCATGGAGCTAGTTGAAAAACACATCAATGAGGTTGGCCCAGAAGAGATTCTGATTGTCGCCCCATTCAACGCACAGGTGAACGCCATTCGCAAAGCTTTAGACCTTGCCGGCCTCCATCAGGTGGCCGTTGGCACAGTAGATAAATTCCAAGGCCAAGAAGGCCTAGTGGTGATCTACAGCTTCGCATCAAGCTCATCTCAAGATGCCCCAAGGGGCCTTGGATTTCTATTGGAGCGCAACAGAATGAACGTTGCAATCAGTAGAGCCAAGAGCGTCTGCTACTTGGTCTACTCCACCAACCTTCCCAAAGCAGTCTTCAGCTCATTAGAAGACGTGAGGGGTATTAGCAGGTTGGCTGGGCTGTTGGGGATGGCGAAAGAGCTGGGCTGAAGGCCCGACTGGAACTAATTATTCGGACAACTACTGCGCATCGATGAACTTAGCTATAGCGAGCGCCGTTTTCTCAAAGCTTGGTCCAGTGACACCAGCAGTCAAAAAGGTGTCTCTTCTAAGCTCCAGCATGATTGACTGAACCGTTGCATCCCTGCCATAAAACTCAAGCGGCACGTAAGTCCCAACACCCCTCACCAAAACCAATCAGATAATGAACCAAGCGCAAGTTTCAGACTCGCCATTCAAACTCTCATCACAGATGCGGGTCATGGGTGGCAGTGGCTACCTCGACTTCGTCAAAGACCTATTCACAGACAACCCGACCAAGGCGACTGATTTCAATGGCTGCGATCTTCGTTTCTATGACGATCTCGGCACGATGCAGCAAGACATCCTGGCGCTCAACGAGAAGCACAGTCTCAGTCGCTTACTTGACGGTTTCGCATGGGAATGGAAGACCAAAAAGAATCCCCAACTTTTTGACATTGAGATTGATGATGTGATGCTTCGTTGGAACCAAACTGCGAAAGATTGGGCCAATTCCCTAACATCCCACCTCGAAGTCGGATCCACTCACACTATCCAAGGCTATGACCTCAACTATGCAGGTGTGATCATCGGAAACGACCTAGGTTATGACCCCATACAAAAGAAGTTGGTTTTCAGAAGAGACCAGTACTTCGACGTCAAGGGCAAAGAGAATAACGATCGGTTGGGGATCAAGTACACGGATGAAGATCTGCTGGGATTAGTTTCCAACATCTACAAAGTGCTCATGACGAGGGGGATTAGGGGGACATTTGTCTAGGCCTTCAATCCAAATATGCGCAAATTATTGCAGGGGCTATTGTGTTTGTAAGCATGAAAATCTAAGCGGTTAAAAGAATTAATCCTCACTGAGTCTCGAACACTTCCAGAGTGCCGACCCGATTTATCTCATGTGAATTTGTATGGAAATCATGTCGTGATAAAAAAATTTGCGATTCAGGACCACCTGTCCTCATGCGAGGCAAAAGCAAAGGTTGATAGTGAAAAATTACGCTCAGGTCGGATTTTGCCAATCTGTCAAAAATCCATGTGACCACGCCAGGCGGCTTCTAGTAAAAGTGGATTTGGCTTCTCCCGGTAACATAGGAGACAAATATAAACAGATGCGGGAGTCTTTTGAGACTGCCCGGTCGAGGTTCAAGGAAACTACTGCTCAGCATATAAGCTCCAGATGTGGATATAAAATTTATAGATTTGTTTTCAGGAATTGGCGGTTTTCGCCTTGGGTTTGAGAGGGCAGCAAATGCTCTGGGATTTTCTCCCATTTGCGTCTACACGGCCGAAATAAAAAAACCTGCACTAGACACTTACTCTGCAAATTTTGAACTCGTATCCCCAAACGACATCACTTTGGCAGCAATCGGCGACATTCCAGAATTTGACGTCCTGCTGGCAGGGTTTCCCTGTCAGGCCTTCAGCAGTGCGGGGAAAAGAGGGGGGTTTCTCGACACTCGAGGCACTCTTTTCTTTGAGATAGAAAGGATTCTGCGCGATAAAATGCCCGCAGGCTTTATTCTGGAAAACGTCGAAGGGCTAGTGCGTCATGACACCCTAAATTCCTCTTCGCCGATAGGAAATACTCTTCAAACCATCCTGTCAAGTCTGCAAGATCTTGGCTACCGCGTGACCTGGAAAGTCCTGGATTCTTCCGAATTCGGTCTTGCTCAAGCTCGAAAAAGAATCTTCATCGTTGGCAATCGGAAGAACGGTATAAACCTAGATGACTTCGCCAGCAGTGCTGCTAATTTAGGTTCGATTTTAGAGACCGGCCATCCCTCTTTGAAATCCAAAACTATCGACCTCCTGCTTTCCCATTATTCGATCGGCGACCTCCCGGGAATGTCCCTAAAAGATAAGCGCGGAGGAAAAAACAACATTCACAGTTGGGACATCGGCCTTAAAGGAGAAGTCAGCCATGAACAGAAAGATCTGCTGAATCAAATCTTAAAGGCACGAAGAAACAAGAAGTGGGGAGTTTCTAAGGGGATCTCCTGGATGGATGGCATGCCTTTGAGTTTGGAGGAAATTCGGACTTTCTTCCACAGCCCCAACTTGCAAGAGCTGCTGATTGATCTGGAGAAGAAGGGCTACCTTGTTTTTGAGCACCCAAAGGATTTGATCGACGTCATGGTTGATGGGGTGATAAAGAAGGTTAGAAAGCCGCGAGCGGATATTCCAAAGGGTTTCAACATAGTTGCGGGAAAGCTGAGCTTTGAGGTTTCAAAATTTCTGGACCCTGAGGGGGTTGCTCCAACTTTAGTGGCCACTGATGTGGAGAAAATGATGGTGGCTAACCACGATGGCCTCAGATCTCTAACCGAAAGAGAAATGCTTAGGCTTTTCGGCTTCCCCGAGGGCTTTCAACTCGTGACAAAGAATTTTAGGGAAAGCTGTGACCTCATGGGTAATTCAATAGCGGTTAACGTTGTGGCTGCGGTTTCCGAAAGGATGCTGACCGAAACATTTAGTTAAAGGTCTTGACCAGAGTATTCTCTATAGTTTATTTTCAAGTTTTCCAACCAACCCTCACTATGGCCTCGAATTGGCTTAAACCTAATTGCCGACATGTGAAGCTTTTCACAAAACTCGAGACGGGATGCGAAGCAAGCTTGAGGATTAATTGGAAAATTCTTTGGGCGAATATTTTGTGGATATTGTCTTTTGACTTGGAGTTCTAAAAGGTTGGTTACTGAAGGGCCGGTCAACTGCCATACTTTCTTAAGCCAGATATTTTTTATGAATACAATTCCATTTTCCAGGGTGTAGCCGAAGACAATATATGACGCATCGAGTCGACTTGGAATGGAGTTCAGGGACTCTATGTAACTAGAGTAAGCCGCCACGTCGAAGCCGGGCTTTTTACCGTAAGCGAATGACTTGCATTCAAGCATGTCAAATTCATTTAGGTAGAAATCCGGGAAAGCTTGAGAATTGGCCGGAGAGGTTACATCGTAATGCCTAGATTGCATCCAATGCCCTAGCCACTCTTGCAGAACACCGCCTACTACATCCTTTGAATTAACGTTTATGTCTATCTTCGCTAGGCTGAAGGAGAGACGGCCGGGCGAGTCAATCACTCCACTGGTTAGTAGCTCATCGAACATCTCTTCAATTGTTTTTTTCCCCATGCCCGTCATCATAATCGGAAGTTGGCTGGGCAGGCCAATCAGCCTCTATCTTCGGCCAGGTCTAATTTGCATGACATCGATGGAGCTTTTAAGAACTCAATTCAGGATTATTGGTGAGCAAGTCTTATTGGCAAGTCAAGGTTTGTCGATTTTGAGCCTTGATTTTAACTCTCTAAACTCTTATTCATCCATGAGGACTCGGGCACTGAATCGGTCGAATGAAGGCATTGGGCTGAGTCCGAATTCAAAAAAAAAGGGGGGGTCGACAACACATTAAGCTGGGACGAGCACAGAAGACCCTTAAAGGTAAAGATCTCGCTCAACTCCCCAACAAGTATTGCCCCATCTAAAGCCTGATTGAAGTGAACACACGATATTTCAGGAAGCAATGCGCAAGATTGACACGCCGCCAGGTTAGCCCCACCCGTGCCCGGCCCTCCCTCCCCAAATCCATGCACATGTTTATTGGAACACCATCGAGCTTTTTCCAACATTGCGTCAAAGGCCTTCTGGAGCGTCTCCGGTTCAGCCATGACTACTAGGCCGCCCATAGTTCCATCAGCTCAAGGGGGCCTTGTAAACAAGCAGACCCGTGCGATTTTTCAACGCAAAGATTCACTCTGAATTAGCGGATGGTGTGTCCACAGGCAACCGCTAGTTCCTGAATCAAAAGATGGCTAAGCGTGTGAAGCAAAACGAATCTTGGAGTCGACGTTCCGCGAGAAGGAGTCCTATTGATCTCGAGCAAATTGGCGTCGATCTTATTGATTCTGCGAATTAGTGCGGGCTGTTCTTCCCACTCGGCAACAACTGCTTTACCAATAGAAATAAAGATCCCCTCGCCGACGTTTCTGACGGCGGGAAACTAATTTGTGTTCGAACCATACGGATTTCTTCTCAAAAGTTTTCTCGCCTCAGCGGTTGGCACTTGCGCCGGTGTAATCCTGCTTAAGCCGACAGACGCTGAAGTTTTCTTTAAAAGTGGCACTTAGTTGATTATCGAAATCTTAGGGATTGTTCCGCTCTAATAGCCGGTATCACGAACTATTAGGTCTCGGTGCTCAACGGTTCTTTAAAGAGCCGGGTCTTCGGAATCTCGATCTATAACGAGCGCTTGACTTTCATCCACATCGGAGGCGTTTGGGTTAGGGAAAACTGACTCGAAGGCCTTTTCTAGCTCTTTCTCATCTACTTCTGCAAATGTACCGTCATCATTGATATCGCCTTCTGTTCTGGATTTAGGAAAACAGCTAAGAACGAAGAATCAAGCGCTATCCCAGAAATCATTTCGGCTAGTCGCTCGTGGGTATTAGTCGAAAAAAAAGTACGACAGACGGGTGAACCAATAAATCTTTGAGACTCTATCCTTCAGCCCATCAAACTGACTTTCAATAATCCATTCACTACCGAGAACTTCCAGAGCATAGCCACCTGGATTGATTGGGGCTCAGCAAGCCCTCAAAAACGAACTGATCGGTTTCGCCTAGCTTCATAGAATTCTTGTGGCGCTGATTTGCAATCTCCAATGACTCCATCTCAGTCCCAAACCTTCGTGGTCAAAGACCCGTGATCTCTTTTGACAAGAGTTCCGAGAAGAGCTTCACGCTTCGACAGATACAAGACCTCTCTTGCGATTGCACCTACCCCACCCCCCACCCCACCCCGCCCGACGGATGTGATCGCTGTTTTCTGGATGGCAATTTTCGTTTTATCCCTGAACAAGAAATTCTCGACGAGATTTGCAGTCGAAACGTTGCCGTCAGAAACCACGATGTCGAGAAGTTTCAAGAGTGGTGCGATCTCAGATTCCAAGCGTTGAAATTTCTCAAGCACCTCATACGCATTGACGAAGTGAGCATGTTGGTCTTCTGTCAAACTGTCGAACCTCGCGGCCGCTTTAAGCTCTATCTTCGAAAGCTGTAAATAATCTTCCAGCAGGGGATGACCCGAGATCTGCGGGTTCAGCTCCTTTTCGAACTCTCCGAGATATGTGAACGTGCAAGCCGTTAGTCTCCGCTGAAAAAATGAATTCCCATCTCTCCAAATTGGCCTCTGAAGTCACCACCCTCTGAGTTTCCGTTCCAAGATGTGTTTCCAGTGGCATTAAGAAAATACTTACAACGTTGTCCGTTATGGAGATGGGCTCATTTTTTCCTGTATCCAGATGCAGAACTGGATACTTAGAGCTAGGACGACTCCTGCCAAATCACGTGTCGGGAGTTGAATGGCAAATACTTTCGGGAGTGAAGCCCCCACCTCCCTCATGGAAAGAAGCTCGTAACCCAAATTCTCCAGATCTTTTAACCAGGGGCCTAAGGGTGAAGTTTTACCCCCCCCGAGCTCATCCGCGCCGATTACGTAAGTCATCGAACGCCCCCAAGAGATGTTGCCCATCTAGACAAAAGCGTTGTGAGTCGGCGCCTTTTCACAAGGAGCATCAGGGACTGAATGAGGCTTTGTACTCCCTACTGGTCGCCAACCACCGGATTGCAATGAGATCTGGCTCGATACTCTTGGGGAATCAGTTAACTTGGGGGTTAAAACTAAGCCACTTCCTGAAGCTTTAGCATGTTGGCCGAAACTGCCTCGGCTGGGATGCGTCAATTGAGACTCGCCAAACTAGTGCGAGTCAAAGACCAAATTGCGCGTTGGTTTCAAACTCAACCGGCATCCTAAACAGCGGGTACACATAAAACTCAATGAGCGATACGGGGAGTTCCCACCTGGCATCCTCGACTTCTTGTGGCAAAGAATAACCTTGCCAGTCATCGCCCTGGATTGAGTTACCGTCTTCATCCTCGGTGTGGTCTTCCCAGCCCTGCCAGCTATAGGCCGATGGGGCAGGGCTAACGTCCCGGGAAACCAAAAGGTCTTCCAGTGCAATTCTTGTGCCACTGAGGTGGCAGTTGAGATCTGGTAGCTGGGTATAACCAGTGAAGTGGAAATACATATCGGTTAGATCAATCCGAATGTCACCCTGCATGTGATGTTTGAATTTGCCCATGGCATCCAAGTCAGAGAACTGAACGGTCACTAGGTGACCGCTACTAACTTCTTTGAACTGGGGCTCAATGAAGGCATTTATAACTGTTCCATTTATTTCGAAAAGCATGGCTTTCCCTCGCTTCCACTCAGGTTCATTAGGTGGCCCAGCTAACAGTAAGTGTGCTGGCACCGGCATTGCCTTGTGGGGTAACTTCTATGCGATCCAAGATGGCTTGCTTCATTTCCTCCACGTGGCTGATGACCCCAACAGTTCTTCCGGTATTCCTAATCATGTTGAGCATCTCCATTACTTGATTCAAACGTTCGCTATCTAGCGAACCGAAACCCTCGTCGATAAAGAAAGTTTCTAGGCGAATTCCTCCGTTTGAACTAAGGACTACATCGGAAAGGCCTAGCGCCAAAGACAAAGAGGCACAAAAGACCTCACCGCCCGAGAGGCTCTTTGGCACTCTGGTGCGCTGAGTCTTTAGATCGAGAATCTCCAGGTCAAGACCGGCTTGCGAGTTACCGGTATTTGCATCCTCACCTTGCAGCTTGAGTTCATACCTACCTTCGAGCAATCTGGTGAAATGGGAGTTCGCCGCATGCACAACCTCCGAGAACATGTTTTGAAGGACAAATGTGTCTATGGTTTGCTTTGCTGGATTCTTAGCAAGCACCAAGACTCTGTCGAGCTCAATAACCGTGGTGGAATCCGCAAGCACTTTTGCACGAGTCTTCAAAGACTCGGTTAGTTCATCAAAAAGCTGTTCAGATTTAACCAACCGACTCAAAACGACAGCGAGTAGGTCTTTACTCTCATCGAGCTCAGGTCTTAACTGTTGCACTAGAGCCTCTGCCGAAGCGATGTCTCCAAAATCATCAGACTTAGGGAATTTCTTTAGGGCTTCGGTAGCCGTTTTCAGATCAGCTCGGAAAGTGTTGATTTCGATCTCCCGGTCGCTAAGTAGCTCCACGACACCCTTGACTTCCAATAGGAAATCGAGCTTGCCAGCAATTGATTCAAAACCCTCAGCGGATTTAGCCAAGTCTTTGTTCAACCTTGAGATCTCAGCATCGGCGGTTTTGACCACTTCGATTAATCTTGCTTCCTCAGGAGCCAGCAACTGCTTTTCCTCCGAAAGAGATTCTTTTTCTTCCATAAGCTTCTCGAGATCGCTTTGTAGCTTCTCTTTTAGAACAAGCTGCTCCTGGGCGCTGGAAATACCCTCGCCCAAGGTGGTTTTCTCTAACTCAAGCTCCTCGATTGGTCTTTTGACTTTGGCTCTTGCTGTTTCATTTTTTACCGCCAGGGCAGTGTGTTCTTTTGATTTTTCGGTGTAGTTTTTTTCTAAGCTCAGGAGAGACTTTTTAGCCTTGTCCAATTCTCCGGATGCCAAAAGCTTTTCGGGTTGTTCCGGTTTATCGGGGTGCTCTTTCGAACCGCAGACTTGGCAGGAATCCCCCTCGGAAAGAGCTTGCGACAGCTCAAAGGCATACTGGCTAAATCGGCGTTCTTCTAGTTCAGCCAATGAATCCTTGGATTTTGCTAAGGCATCAGCTGCCGCTACAACTTCAGATTCTGTTGACTCCAATTCCTTTGCTAACTGAATTACCTCTTCGCAAGCTTTTAGCTGTTCAGTCACACCTTGGAGTTTCGACTCAATCAAAGTGATCGAGTCGGCAGTGGTTTTTATGCCTTTTATTGCTGCATCTGATGTCCTGATATGCTCGGTAAGTTCGGTCTTTAATCGAGGGCCAATAGCTTTTAGCCGCTCTTGAGTTCGAAGCAAGGCATCAGAAACCACAGCTCGTTCCTGCTCTAAATGAGTAATTCCCTTTTCGGAATCCAGCAGTTTTTCAACAATTGCTATTTCGCTTACTAATTTTCCATAAGCAGGTTTAAGCGCTGGAGCGCCCTTAGTGATAGTTATGCCGTTGGCCTGAAACCACTCTCCTGCGTCAGCTGGCATAGTCGTTAGGGTCGCAGCTTTAGCTCGTGTGGCTTCGGCTAGCTTGGACTCGGAGTCATTGACTAGCGATTTAGCGTTGGACTCTTCACGTCTTTTTGAAACGGTAACTTCGAGGACCTTCATCCGGCTGGCAACTTCGGAATGACCTGCTTTCCGCATTTTTACCGACGCTTGGAGATCTCCTCTGGCCAACTTTATTTTCTCTATGGCTGAATGTTCAGTGTGTGGTGTCTTGAGGTCTGACTTGATCTCGCCTATGGAGCTCTTATCAATCTCCAGAGCTGGAAACAGGGCGCTGGCAGACTGAAGGATTAATTCATCCTGTTGCCCATTTAACTCCGCTGACTTTTGGGCCATCTGGTGAATCTTTTCCTTGAGCCTAGAAAAAAGATGAGTGTTGAATATCTTTTCTAGAAGGGGCTTGCGATCCTTGGTGCTACTCATCAAAAATGTTTCAAATTCTCCTTGGGGCAACAACACAATTTGTTCGAATTGATCTCGAGTCATCCCCAAAAGCTCTGTAATTCTGGTGCCAACCTGGCTTGCTTGTATCTCTATTACTTCTAAGAGACCGGGTGTCACTTCAGAACTGAGCGTGCAGCTTCCAGCTATTTTCTTCATTCCAGCTACGCCGCGAGATTTAGGTTCATACCTTTCAGCAAATCGCGATACTTCGAAGACCCCTGCTTGGGTTGAGAATCTAACTCGAACATAAGAATCGTCCTGGTCCTTTGAATGGTGCGATCTAATTCTTTGTTTACCGCCGTCCTGTTCTACCGCGCCAAAAAAGGCAAAGGTGATGGCGTCTAGGATTGTTGACTTCCCCACCCCGGTAGGGCCCTCAATCAGCACTAGAGCGGAGTCGCCGAGAAGATCAAAATCAATCTCGTGCTTGGAAGGAAAAGGGCCGATGCCCTGAAATTCCATGCTGTGAATTTTCATTATTTAGCCGCCTCTTCCGCTGCAAGTTCGTCTAGAGCTCTTTGAATTACTTCGATTTGGTTCTTGGTGAGTACGGAATTCATTATTTGAGCGTAAAAAGAATTCACCACATCAAGAGGTGTCACTTTGGGATTTCGGACATCGACTCCCCTCTGGAAATCTGGCCCAGTCAAGATGTTTTTCGGACGATCCTCTTTGCGCAGAAACTTGCTGAAGTAATCGGTTAGCTTTAGAAACGCATCTGGGCGGATAGCATCGTCGGTAACCACCAGGTCAACGTAGTCATCGGCGTGCTTGGCATATTTTCCAGATACCAAGCTATCTAGGTCGTCAATTAATTGAACAACGAGGCGGCGCTGAGGAATGTCAATAATTTCGATCTTTGCTTCGGAAAATTCCGAAGCAAAGTCCAAGTCTGCGATCGTGAAGGATTTTCTTTGATTTCTCTCGCTTATGGAATATGCGATCGGCGATCCTGAGTAACGCAAAACCAACTTCTTGTCCTTTTTGGCCCTCACAAACTGTTGCCCATGGAGATGCCCCAACGCAGCGTAAGTAACGCCAGTGAATAAGTCTGCGGATGCCGTCTGAAGACCGCCGATACTTATGTCTCGTTCCGAATCCGAGACCTCGAGGCCACCGGTTGCGGTTACAGAATTCTTCTGGTCGGTCGTAGCCCTTGACGCCCCAGAGTACTGAGTCACAAAAGCGTGTGCCATCACCACTGACCTGACTGACTTGGAGTCAGTTTTTGAGAGATCTTGGCGCACTAGGTCCATAGCCGCACCAATCACTCCGTCGTGCGATAACGGAACGTCTTTGCCCGTCAGCCCGCTAAGTATTGGAGCTGCGAGTTGAGGAAACAAAAATGGCAAGCCGTAGATGCGGAGCTGATCCTCCCCGGCCCTCAGAACTACTGGCTGATTAACTTCTTGCACTGAACCTATGATTCTGACCGAACCGCGCAGAATGTTTGAGTAAACCGCTAGGCGTTCAGCGCTGTCGTGGTTCCCAGCGGTGATGACCGTGGTAATACCCGCTGCATCCAGACGCTCTATTGCCTCCTGGAGAATACGGATAGATGCCACTGGAGGCGTGGGCCTGTCATAGACATCGCCCGAAATTAGGATTGCAGCTACCTTATGCTCAATAGCCTGATCAACGATGAACTTGACCGCCTCGCGCTGTTCTTCGTGAAGATCATATTTGTGAAGTCCCCGACCTAAGTGCCAGTCTGATGTGTGAAGAAGCTTCAATGCATTTCCCCCAAAATTTCTTTCATTTCGATTCTAGATTGGTCCTCAGTGTTCAGCATTGCAACCCATACATCGTTTAGTGCTGCGGTGTATTCATAGCCCCTCGTCTTGGACACCTGGTTTTTGAAGTTTGAGTATTCAATCTGGCCTGCCTGATCGCAAACCCACTCAGTAAATACTGCTGGCGCAACAAAGACTCGGTAGGGGTAGTCACCATTTGGTGAAAGAGCTATCGCCACCTTGGCCATTTGGGCCAGTGGCTCAAGGGACTTGCGGTCCCTTGAGCGGACGGTGTAGACATCTGGGCGGTCAGTTTTTCTAACGGCACTGACAAAGCCGGTGCTAGTGAATACCCACATCGCTGGTGTCCTTATCTCTCAGAAACTGCTCGAATGACCTATTGCACAAAGCGTTCTCAGAACGCATCTGGCGGATTAGCTCGATTGCTTCTGCAGAGCGGTAACCCTCTCGCATCAGCACCAAAGCGGTTATTAACCCTGAGCGATTCCACCCTGCCTGGCAGCGAATCAAAACCCGCTTGCCGGCTTGCCAATCCGCGTGAGCGGATTGGACCACCTGATCAAGATCGTGAGCATCGATATCCACCTTGTCGTGGTCAAAGAATCCAAGTCGCAGTTCTTTGACATACCAGTCAACCGGGAGCGCGCTGGCATAAAGAGTCACCACGGTGTCAAAGTGCAGGTTGGTGATTTCTGGTTTTGCCTGGTAGCTGTTCAGTACCGACTCATCGCCGGTGCCGCCCATCCATAGGCCCGGGAGAATTTCATTCCACAGGTCCTGGTTATAGCCGTGTCCCCCTTTGGGGGAGGTGATCGGAAAGTTCATTTCTTTCTCCTTATTCTGATTTATTACGTGGGTTGGATTTTGCCCTGGAGGCTCGGTAGCTCGACTCAGTCGCGCGCTTTGAGAATTCAAGGTCGGTGAAACCCAGCAACTCGGCGAGCTCCTGGTTTTCTGCGAGAACGCGCATGCGAACTCGCGGGGACATCTGATCTAGCTGAGCCATCAACTCTTGAGTGTCACCCTGAGCTTGATGAATCATCTGTCGCGCCTGTTCGAAAGAACCCTCACGGGCGGCTCGAGCTGCTCGCTCCTTGACCGCGGCCATGCGGAAGACCGCTATCTCAGCCACCACATTCTCATTCAGCTCGGGGGTTATGAAGCCGACTGGGCTTTGGATTTCCAGATAAAGAACCTGCACCTTGGTTATTAGATCGCCGGTTAGGGCGTTCTCACCTGAAAGCTCGACTTCGATTGGGATAGACCCCTCGAAGTGCTGGTCAAATGCTTTGAGTTCTAGCAAAAAGGCATAGCCTCGCTCTTCCTGGGAAACCAGCTCACCGAGTTTTACTTGAATTCCATCGGTTAGCGATGTCTTGGCGCGAACATAGCCGACTGGCGTGATTGCCTTGAGCTGATTTTCGCCTAGCAAAGTGATCTTGCAAGTTAGGTTGCGAATTGATCTCTGGAGTAGCCCATCAATCTCATCTTGCAAGCCAGCCACTGCTTCTTCTACCTTTACCGCCGCAAAGTGATTGCCCTGACCCGCTCCTGCGATGCTCGCCAGGATGGTCTCGTCAAACCCGGTGCCAATTCCTATAGTTGATGAAGTCACTAGGTGTTCAGTGGCAAATGCCGCCAATTGACCTAGCTGGACTGGGTCTTTGATGCCACTATTTGCGTGACCATCGGAGAGCAGCACCAACTTGGTTTCCACTCCTGAGGGAGCTTTTGCGGCTTCCGCCAAGCCGTGGCGGTAGCCAAGCTCGATGTTGGTTCCACCCCTTGGCTCTAAAGAAGCTAAGTCGCGCCTTAGTTGAGCTGAATCCAACTGACCAACCTGCTGCATCGGCAGGTGGGTTTCGATAGCGGTGTCAAAGGACACGATTGCTAAATAGTCGGAAGTATCCAGCTGACCCACCATCTCGCCGATGGTTTGTTTTACTAGTTCTAGGCGTCCGCCACCCATTGATCCTGATCGATCAACCAAAAACACGATTGCTTGCGGGCTGCGGGATAGTTGCTTGGTGGGCAATGCGGGTGCAATTGCCTCTACCAATAGACCAAGGGTCTTTGGTTCGCCAGCTTTAATCTTGCTGGCTTCTAGAAATGCCTTGAGAATCATTTTGTCTCCTGAATTGAATTTGAATTGACTTGGTGGTTTGTAGTTCGGGCGCCTTGTCGGCCCCGATTCATGCGGCCAGCACTAACTCGTGCTGGGAGTTGATGCAAGAAACGTGGACCATAGCGCCTTGGTGTTGCAAAGCTTCGGCCACCACGTAGCGAGAGTTTCTAGAGTGCAGTCGAACTGTTCTGCGCTCCTGAGGTTCGGCATCAAGTTTCAGCTTCGACACCATGAGCACAAAATCCCTGGCGGCTTGCCCACTGGTTTTTTTATATGGGCGGTCTGCGGCATCAAGAAGATAACTTTCGAGCATCCCCTGTAAACGCTCTTCTAACGTATCCGGGTGATCAAAGAGCTCAAATGCGATTGGCTGCCCAAGGATTGCAACTACAACTCCTCGCTGACCAGGCAGTGGTTCGATTTTTGGCATGGCCGCGATATTGCGCTTCACTTGATTTTCAATATCCACCAGCGAAGACGTTGGAGCCTGGGCGCCGTGACGGGTTTGATAAGAAGCAACCGACGACCAAACTCTTGATTGATCAGGAGCACTTTGAGCAACGTTGCCCAGGTTGTCTCGAACTAGGCCCTTCATCGCAACTCTCACCGCTACTGGGGCAACCTTGGTGCCGGCAGCCTGTTCGGCTGCACCACCCCAGCGGTTTTGCTCCACGCACACCACGGGGATATCGCTAGAGGATCTGCCAGGAACAATCACGCTTTTAATGAGAGCTCGGTGTTGCCAGCCTCCCTCTAGGATGCTTCCCTCTAGAAGCAGTAGGTCTAGGTCGGCTTGATTATCAACCTTGAGGCTTTGAACAACTGCATTAGAGGCTTCGCTGACCAAGAAATCTTGGCTCTTGGCGGTTGAGTAGTTGCGCTGCTTGATTGGCTCATCGGTCCAAACTGGAAACCAAGTTAGGTTGCCAAATTTATAGCCAGATCCAACATGCATCATCGGTAGCTTGTTGATGGATGTTTGGGAAGCAGTCGGTGCCTTGGCACCGGCAACTACATCTTGCAACGGAGTACCGTCGGTTAGTGAACCGGCCCACTGGTTCGAAGTGAAACTCTCCATAACAACCTCCTGAATTAGATAACGTG
>Ga0105051_10005581_pt1 | contig 13989 bp, 15 predicted proteins | sample FRY02_FD_78383 | JGI IMG/M metagenome (GOLD analysis project Ga0105051, IMG submission 78383) | Freshwater microbial communities from Lake Fryxell liftoff mats and glacier meltwater in Antarctica - FRY-02 (megahit assembly) | ecosystem: Environmental > Aquatic > Freshwater > Ice > Glacier... | reverse complement strand
GGAGCGATGGTTGCCCACTGAGCGTCGGTCAGAGTAGTACGGATCAAGGTTGCCTCCCATGTTGGCAACCTTGAATCAGTCAGCAACTGATTTGGGAATCCTTAAACGTCAACACGCCCTAGGTGTCCCAAGAGATGCTGGTCGACAGTCAAATCCACGACAGGCGGTCAACTCGCAGGCTGTAATCAGTGAGACGCGCATGCCCGGTTTTTGGCGCCTATTTCGTTGCCCGCGCTGAGGGTATTTTTTCAATTGAGGGCAATAGTGCGGATTTAGCGTCTCGCAGGCACTTGGCCATGTCTTTGCGTCTTTCGGCAAGCGTCAGGCGTTCGGACACACGATGCATTTTCTCCAGAAACTCATGAGCATCAGCCGATGCGGGGTCGGCAGCAAGCGCACGTTGGGCCAAGTATAGAGCAAGTTGTGGTTTCTCGCCCCAAACGGCAGCCTGTGCCGCGACCAGCAAGACGCTACAATGTCCCGGCGTGGAAATGACCGCATGTTCGCAAAGATTCAGAGCGCCACCGGTCCGGCCTAGTCTGTGAAGAGTTGCCGCTGCCGACTTGAGTGCTTGAACGGCAGTCGGCGATATTGCATGAGCCTCGCGCATTTGTGCAAGTGCGGCCGAGGTATCTTTGGGCGTGTTTCGTTTTTGAAGCAGGTTGCCCAGGAGGATGCGAAAGGTGAAGCTCTGCGGAGCCGAGGACACCGCTTCACGCGCAAGTGTGATGGCCTTGCCGAGTTCATCGGGCGAACATGTTCGTGCAGACTTGGCAGCGATATGCGCTCCGGACAGCCTCTTGTCGGCATGTCTCAAGCCCTGCTCATAGGCCATCAGACCCAAGCGTAACGCGAGGCGGAGTTGGAACTTCCTGACGGAACCGAACCTTGGGTCACGCCGCAAGGACAACTTGATCTGATCCTGTCGCACTTTGATTTGTCGTTTCACCCATTCGGACCCTCGTCCTGTTTCTGGCTCATTGGTGGGCCTTTGATGAATTGCGGCGCGCTGTGCGCGACGGCGCAGATCTATCAAAAGCCTGATGAACGATTGCGGATCACCATGTTGAACCTGAATTTCGGGTGCCCAAACGGGTTCGGCCAAACTGTCTGTGCGGCGATGGAGTTCGCTGTCCTCACCAATGCGCAGCCGAGGTGCAAAGAGGCCTGCTTCGGCAAACACGGTACGGTGGTAGGATCGTCCATAGTGACTCGCGTCATCTTCGCTGCAGCTCGGTGCGCGTCGCGAGTATACAAGGTGTTCGGCCACGGTACCGGTGATCGTTCCAGGCCGCGATGGTACGACTGCGGTCGATACCATAAGCGCACCTGCCTCATGTCGGGCGAGCCGGGCCTCCACCCAGCCCGGCAGCGCGATGCAGTCGGAGGCCAGAAATGCCACATAGGGGGCACGGGAACTCTCGATCCCGATATTGCGTGCCGCGCCCACGAAAAGCGATGTTTCCGTTTCGATCAATCGAATATGGTCAAGATGGGCGTGCAGGACGCCACGGGCGTTACCTCCTCCCGAATTGACAACCACGATCTCGACCTCGGGCGATTGAATGCGGACAGAACCAACGGCGCTGGCAAGCGTCGCTGGTGACCTGAAGCCGATGACGATAACGGTCAGTTTGCCGGCGCCGTTTCGGGGGCCTTCATGTATCCGGCCCCCGTCCTTGGTCCAGCGTCGCCAGCCCGCCTCTCTGTCCCCATGAAGTCCTGACGGTCCGGGTCAACTTCCAATTGCATATGGGACAGTATCTGACTTGGCCCCACTTGGTCGACCGCATGGGCCATGGCGGCAACCGCTTTGGCTTTTTCGCCCAAAGCCGTGTGGGCGCGGGCGCTTATAACGTCCGCGAATACGGGGAGAGGGGCTTTTTCTGCTGCATGGATCAAGCGTAAAACATCCAGAGGCCGACCGGCCCGAAGTGCCATGCTCGCTGCGACCATCAGCATGTCTGTGTCTTCCGGGACATCATGCCAGATGTCCTCTGCAACATAGGCCGCACCGTCGGCCCCGCGATGGTGACGAAAGACCGACATCAGGTTGAGCCGGGCAGATAGTGGATCGGGGTCCGGATTGCCGATTGCCCCGCTATCGGGCGATGCCCAGAGCCCGCCATCCTCGAGATGTGGGGGATAAAAATTGCGGTCAGGCCTTATCTCTGTCAGCCGGGAACCGCGCATGTCCATGAGGTAATCATAGCCGAAGATTTGAAAGCGGCGTTCAGGGTCCGCAGAGGCATAGGTATCCCGCCGATGCCGCATCCTTTCGGAGGTGGCATGACGCAAATGATAAAGGTTGATCCCTGTTTGTGCGTTGCTGTATGCCGGGTCGGGATTGACCCAGTTCCCGTGGAGCGCCCGGCTAAGCGGCGTCAGCGTGGCGGATGCAGGATAAAGCCGCATCTGCGTCTTTCGTCCCCAGAGTCCGTCCGCGCGATAAGCCGTCGTTGATAGCATCTCGCGTAAGTTAAAAACCCAGAAAGTTCGTCCATCTTTTTCGGTCGTCAGATCGCCGATCCGGTGGGCAAGTTCCGCTTCGAACCGTTCGTCCGGATCAACGGCAAGAATCCAGTCTGCACCCATCGCCCGCGCAGCAGCATGGAGCCGGTTGCGTCGTCCCGGTTCATCAGACAACGCTTTGTCAGACCCACGGTCGTCACAGGCCACATATCCGTGCACCATTGGTGAGATGTTGGCGATAAGCGCCGGAACCAGGGCCTCGTCAAACCGGAAGGAAAAAACGGCGACAACCATGGGCGTCCGACGCGGCACTGGACACAAATGGGTAGAGGTAATTTCGGTCATGAAGGCAATCTGGTCCAACTAATCTTGCAATCAATATTTGCTTTGATAGTGCATCCGAGAGACTTGAGGAACATCTGAACTCCGCGCTCGGCCTCGCCGAAACTGCGGCTTGATGGAGTTGAATAGCACCTCGACGATATAGTGACTTGGTCTGCGTGGGCAGAAGCCAAGATGACCCCACTCTCAGGCAAGAAACCTCCAGCTTTGCGCGACTTACAGACCGAATGGTCCCTCGTTTCCGCCCCGATGGACGAGGCTCTGACCGGCACCAGCCGCACCGGCGTCCTGCGCCAGCTCGCCTGGAAGGAAGCGCGCGGCATGTTCCGCGAAGTGACAGGGCAGGGGCGTTATTGGATGTGGCGGCCCACGAACTGAGGGCCGCAGCGATATGCGCGGCCTTCTGCAGATCCTTTATCATTACTCCGGTAGATCCCTATCGGCAAACAAGTTCGGAAAAAGACGTTCCCGGTAGTCGAGAGGGAACGCCAACCGCACCGGCGTTTTCGGCGAGGCGGATGTCAGATAGCCAGCCGATGAGAGCTTGCTCAGCGTGTTGCGCGCTGTGCGCTCGGATGTCTTGAGTACGATCTGCGTCTCGCCGCGTTCCAGCGCGCCATACCGGAGGACCGCCGAGATCAGGTCGGGCGCGCGCTTGTCATCGTTAGTATCTTCGACCAGGCGGCGATAGCGCTTTTCCAGGTCGCCAAGGTCAAAGAGTTTGGCCGAGAAGGTGATCTGATCCAGTGTCACCTGCAGAAACCACTCGCAATATGTCTTCAAGGCGGCCTCGGACAGGTTTCCCCGCCCGTCGCGATCACCGCGCCGCGGGCTGTCGGCCATGTCCATCATGCGCTTGTACTCGCCCCGGTCCGTCAATCCGCGTGCCAGCCCACGCGAGACAGACCACAACCCTTGTCCGCCGATTCCAGCCTCGAGTGCCATGGCGTGTGACATCAGGCGGCTGACACGCCCGTTCCCGTCGGGAAATGGGTGGATGTAGTTGAGCCGGTGGTGCGCCGAGGCGATTGCGATGATCCGGCCGCTTGCGGAGCGCGCAGCGATCTGAAAGCGTTTGTCGAAATACTCCATGAAGGCGGTAACCCGACCGGAGGAGGGGGGCAGATGCCGTCCGACGGCGACTTCGCTGTCGCCCTCCTGCCGCATACGGCCCGGAATGATGGGTTCCATGTTTCCGTCCGGGTGTTCGATGCAGCGGAACTCATCGGGCATCTCGTCATAGAATGACTTGTGCACCCAGGTGAGGAACGCGACAGATGTGGACCGGGGCAAAGTGCCTTCCCGATACATTTTGTCGATCGACCGTTGAACGATAACATGGGCGCGGGCTTCCAGCGCAAGCGGGCGCGTCTCGGCCTCAAGTTCGGCGCCGGCAAGGGCGCGTTCGATGTCGCGCGGGCGGGTGTTGTGCCCCTCGATCAGGTTCGAGTAGTAGCAGTTCATCACCCTGACCAGGTCCGCCAGTTCGGCAGCGCTGTCTGGGTGGAGACCCTGTCCCAGCTGCGCCGCCTCGCGCTGGATTTCGACCGACAGGTCCGCCAGGCTGGCAGGTATTTGCTCCTCGAAGAAGCAAGGCTCGATTCTGCCGGGTGTCTCTAACATTTTTGCCGATCTTGAGTGGGCGGAACTAGCGACCGTCGTTACCATTTTTGGCCACAAAGTCCAAGCTTTTGCCGATGTGCCTTGCCGATCATCGTTGCAGACGTCACGCAAGAGCGTCGAGATAGAAAATTCAGCATGTCAGGAGCGGTTTGGTCTGGCTCTTACTGGTGGCTTGATCAGCGGGCAGCCGACGCGCAAGAACAGGGCATGGGCGATGGGTCGAATTGAGCAAATACAAGGCCCGACGGTAGCTACGCCGTTTCGATATTGCAGGCGCTAACCGCTCCACCGCCATCGCGCGAATTCTCCGGCCATTACGGCTCGTCCATGGGCCGCGATGACACGTGCGTCATTGGCAGCTTACCCGATGAGGCGACAAGTGTCTGACGCGTCGAATTGCCGGTTCGAACTCGGCAACGGCCTTGATCTGATCATGCAGCTCGCGCTCCCGCGGATCCGGCACGCGCGGCAGCACATCCTCTGGGCAGGCAACAAGCCTCGGGTGAGGTGCGCCACCGGCGCATGAAGCCGAGCAAGAAACCCGCCGGAACCATGTTGGTGCCGCGCGCGCGGTTGCAGGCAAGGCAGCCGTCCCAGATCACCTCCCAGTCGACATTCCAGAAGGGCAGGGTCGCCTTCGCGGCCTTGATTAGCGCCGCCCAACAGGTCTGATAGACGTTCGATCCCGCACTAATGGTGATCTGTCCCGAGAATATAGTTTTGTTGCTCTCTAGATAGTGATGAGTTGCCGGTCACTTACTCAACATCCTGAAGGACGTTCGCCGCGAGGGCGAAACGGCTAGATGGCAAAACGGATCACTCCGGCCAACCGGGTCGTTGATGGTTGAACTTGTGACTTTTCGCTCAGCCGTTGCCGTCGAAACGGTCGGGATGAGCGGAAAGAAATCCAGGAATATGCACCAGAGCTGCCTCGACGCGCTGCAGTCGCGGCAGGGCGGTTAGATAAACACCCCAGCGGTGCGCGTTGTAAAGTTGCGGGATAACGCAGATAACGGCCAATGTGATCTAATCGCCGATGCAGGTATCGCCGCCGTCCAACATCTGTTCGACCAACGCTAAGCCCGGCGCGATGAAGCGATGCATCCAACCCTCCATCGTGATCGCCCCAGCGGAAGCGGCCACCGCATGGCGCGCGACGCGCAGGTTGCAGACAGGGTGAATGTCCATCGCAATGGCATGCGCACTGCGCGCACGCGCGCCCGATTCTGCGGATCGGCAGGTAGCAGCCCAAGGCAGCAGGTTTCGTCCAGATATTCGATGATGGCGAGTCACTGGGTCAACCGCAGCCCGTCGATTTCCAGCAGGGGAACAAGGCCCTGGGGGTTGAGCGCAAGATAATCAGCCGAGGTCTGTTGCCCTTCGGCCAAGTTGATCGCCACGCTTTCCCATTCAAGGCCCGCCATACCGAGCGCGATCCGAACTCTGTAACTCGCGGAGGACCGCTAGTAAACATACAGCCTGATCACGATGCTTCCTCCGTGATCAGGTCCAACACAATGGACAGGCTGGCCATGTGAGGGCCGAACATTGTCAGAAGGCGCGCTTGGTAGGCATCAGCGATTGTCGCCAGTTTTGCCATCAGGTTGCTGCCCTCGGGCGTCAGCGTCAGCGCCACAAGGCGGCGGTCCTGGGCGTTGACGTCTTTCATCAGGTATCCTGCCGTGACCAGCCGGGCGGCGGCGCGGCTGGCTTTGGATTTCTCGACACTGACGCGCAGGTGTATCTCTCTGATCGATACCGCACCTGCGTCTGCCGCATGGGCGAGGATTCGCCACTCGGCGACGCTGATTCCGAACTCGCTGCGGTAGTGGCGTGCGAGGCCCGCGCTCAGCCGCTCGGCTGCGACTGCAAAGCGATATGGCAAGAAGGAAGCCAGTTCAAAGAAATCGCCGTTTTCAGACATTTGCGCATCACCTTTCGCTGAGTTGCGAGAGTTGCCGAAAATCGTGGCATCTGCAACGATCACTTGACATCGTTGCAGATGCAATGATTATCGCAGCATCCCGAGAGGTGAGGTGATCCCGATGACAACGCATGACCTGCCACGCGGCATGATCCGCGCAACCGGGCGTAGCGGCCCGCATGAGGGCTACATGCCCGGTTTTGGCAATGACTTTGAGTCCGAGGCCCTGCCCGGTGCTTTGCCACAAGGCATGAACAGCCCGCAGAAGTGCAACTATGGCCTGTATGGTGAGCAACTCTCAGGCACGGCCTTTACCGCCAACCCGCCGGAGCGGACCTGGACTTACCGCATCCGTCCCTCGGCAAAACACTCGACCCGGTATCGCCGGATCGACATGCCCTATTGGGTATCCGCGCCAAATCTGGTTCCCGATGTGACAAGCCTTGGCCAATACCGCTGGGACCCGCTGCCGCACACCGATCAGCCACTGACTTGGCTGACCGGCATGCGCACGATGACGACGGCCGGTGACGTGAATACGCAAGTCGGCATGGCGGCGCATGTCTATCTGGTCAACACTTCGATGGTGGATGCTTATTTCTTTAGTGCCGACAGCGAATTGCTCGTCGTGCCGCAAGAGGGGCGTCTGCGGTTTGCCACCGAATTGGGGATCATCGACATTGGCCCGCAGGAAATCGCCATCATTCCGCGCGGTCTGGTCTATCGCGTGGAGGTGCTGGACGGCCCTTGTCGCGGCTTTGTCTGTGAGAATTATGGCCAGAAGTTCGAGATGCCGGGCCGGGGCCCGATCGGCGCGAATTGCATGGCCAACCCGCGTGATTTCAAGGCACCCGTTGCAGCGTTCGAGGATCGTGAGGTGCCTTCGACAGTCACTATCAAATGGTGCGGCCAGTTTCATGAGACGCAAATCGGGCAAAGCCCGCTCGATGTAGTGGCATGGCATGGGAATTACACGCCCTACAAATATGATCTGTCCACCTATTGTCCGGTCGGCGCGATCCTGTTCGACCACCCCGACCCGTCGATCTTTACCGTCCTGACCGCGCCGTCGGGCCAGCCTGGCACCGCCAATATCGACTTTGTGCTGTTCCGCGAACGCTGGATGGTGGCAGAGAATACGTTCCGGCCGCCATGGTATCACAAGAACATCATGTCGGAACTGATGGGCAACATTTATGGCCAGTACGACGCGAAGCCCCAAGGATTTGTGCCGGGAGGCGTCAGCTTGCACAACATGATGCTGCCGCACGGGCCAGATCGCACCGCATTTGAAGGCGCGTCCAACGCGGTGCTGGAGCCCCACAAGCTCGACAACACAATGTCCTTCATGTTCGAGACACGATTCCCCCAGCACCTGACGGCTTTTGCCGGCCGCGAGGCGCCGATACAGGACGACTATATTGATTGCTGGACATCTCTTGAGAAGACGTTCGACGGAACGCCGGGGCCGAAATGAACCCCTGCTGGGTGACTTCGGCCAATGGTGATACCGATTTTCCGGTGCAGAACTTGCCCTACGGTGTGTTTGACACTGGCGAGGGCGCCCGGATGGGGGTCGCAATCGGCGATATGATCCTTGATCTGGCGCGGGTGGATCACGGTATCGATCCCGCGCTGTGCGCTGCGCCTGAGTGGAATGCTGTCATGGCCGCAGGCCCTGCGGTCTGGGCCGGCCTGCGCGGGCGGCTTACCGAACTGCTGACCGACCCCGGTCAGCGCGAAGCGGTCGAGCCTGCGTTGGTTCCGATGTCGGCAGCCCGGCTGTCGATGCCGTTTCGCGTAGCCGAATACACCGACTTTTATGCCGGACGGCACCATGCCACCAATGTAGGCACCATGTTCCGGGGCGCCGAAAACGCCCTGCCACCCAACTGGCTGTCGATCCCGATCGGCTACAACGGCCGGGCGTCGTCTGTCGTAGTGTCGGGCACGCCGGTTCGCCGCCCTTGGGGGCAGGTCAAGGGCCCCGACGACGACCTTCCCCGCTTTGCCCCCTCGGCTCGTTTCGATCTGGAACTTGAGTTGGGCGCCATTGTCGGCCAGCCCTCGGACGGGATGATCAGCACTGCGCAGGCTGACGCGATGATCTTTGGCTATGTGCTGCTGAACGACTGGTCCGCACGCGACATTCAGGCCTGGGAATACCAGCCGCTCGGCCCATTTCAGGCCAAGGCGACGGCGACCACGATCAGCCCGTGGATCATCACTGCCGCAGCGTTGGCCCGGTTCCGTGTGCCCCCGCCGCCGCGCGACCGGCCGCTATTGCCCTATTTGCGGGAACTCGTGCCGATGGCACACAACATCGATCTGACGGTGACACTGGCACCGCCCGGCGCCCCTGAGACCGTCATTGCTCGCACCAATGCGCGCGAACTTTATTATTCTGCCGCACAGCAACTTGCGCATCATGCCGCCTGTGGTTGCCCGATGCGCGTGGGCGATTTATTGGGATCGGGTACCATCTCGGGGCCGGAGCGGGGCAGCAGGGGCAGCCTTTTGGAATTGTCCTGGGGCGGCAAGGAGCCCCTGACGCTGCCTACAGGCGAGGTGCGCCGGTTTCTGGAAGACGGTGACCGTCTGACCCTGCGCGGCAGAGCGCAAGCGGATGGATACCGGATTGGATTTGGCAATTGTGCGGGCACCGTGCTGCCCGCCGCGTCGCTGCCCGACTGGGCGCAGGATTAGGGAGAACGACATGGCTGAAGCAGACGCCTCGCATGGCGACCTGACCGAGAAAAAGACGAGTTTTGTCGAAGTGGGCGAATGCCTCTACACCTTTACCGCCGAGGGCGATCTTAACACCGGGATCATCATCGGTGATGACAGCGTGATGGTGATCAAGGCGCAGGCGACACCGCGTCTGGCCCGAAAGGTGATCGACTGCATCTGGGCCGTCAAGGCAAGTTGATCAGCCACCTTGTCCCGACCCATTATCACGCTGTGCGGGTACTGGGCGCATCCGTCTATGGCGCGCCGCAGATCATCATGTCTGATGCCGCCGCGGCCATGATCGAAGAACGCGGCCAAAAGGATTGGACTCGCGAATTCGGCGGTTTTCCTCGGCTCTTTGTTGGGCACGAGGAAATTCCCGGTCTGACCTGCTCCACGATGACATTCTCCGACCGGATGACAGCCTGGCTGGGCCGCAGACGGGTGGACATCTTTCATCCGGGCCGCGCCCATAGGACGGGCGATGCCGTGGTTTGGGTGCCCGATCAAGACGCCATCTTCACTGACGACATCGCTGAATATCATTCAGCCTGCTATTGTGGTGACGGGCATTTTGACGACTGGGAAGAGACTCTGGAGCAGATCGCAGCCTTTCAACCCCGTGCCATCGCGCCGGGGCGGGGCGACGCGCTGATCGGGCCCATCGAATGTCGACGCTTTGGCGCGCGAGGCGAACTACACAACCTATAGACTCGCCGCTTCAAACTGGAACCGGGACCTGTCGGCGGCGTATCGGTTGGCGACGCGATTCCGGGCCCGGATCATCTGGGTCAACAACCACAACCACAACCAAAGCGACGCCAACTTGCCCTGGGCGGGTTCAAACAATCGGGCTGGGGCCGAGAAATGGGCAAGACGACCGTCGATCTGTATACCGAGGTCAAGTCGGTTAGCGTCTATCTGGGCGAGTAATTGACCCTGCGCGCGCCGGAAGTTACGGCCTGGCGTGGCAATGGGCCTGCGCCATGCGATCCCACTTCCGAAAGCAGGTCGAGGTGCAGGCCCGCGTCGCGCAAAGCCAAGGGGCGTTGCTGCGCAACCTGGCCCGGAAGGAGGCGCAGGGCCTGGTCGGCAAGTTGACGAGGCAAAGGCCCGGCAGCTGACTCAAAGTTTGAGTATTTTTCTGACGCTTGCCGTAGATTTTGTTTTGACGGGTTCGCTGGTCACTGCGGCGCTGGTAATGAGATGTTGCTCTTGGCCGGACATCGGTGGGGCGGCCGGTCTTGGTTTTCTGCCGCGTTGGTCAGCAAGCCATTTCATATCGCGGCGGATCAAGCGGTAAGATCCAGAATGGGACGAAGCCAAGGTGGATCGCGTGCAGGGGGTGAACCCTGATGCATCAGGGCCGGCAATCTGAGCCGCGTCAGCAAGCTCAGAAACGGCAGGCCTGTTCCCCAGGAAACATCGGCATCGGATAAGACCGGGCACAAGGGATGCATCGAAATGACGATGCAAAACCGCAAACCGAACAGGAGATAGACCATGTTCAAACCCCTCGCCCTCGCCACCGCCATTATCCTCGCCACTGCCAACACCAGCCTCGCCTCGATCGGCTGGAGCACCGGCGACGTCAACATGCAGCAGGGCCCCGGCACCGGCTATTACACCGTTGGCGCGATCCCGCGCTGCGCCTCGTTCACGGTCTATGCCGAGGACAATGGCTGGTATCAGGTCAACTGGCGCGGCGTTGTGGGCTGGGTCTCGAGCCGCTACCTCGCACATAGTGACAGCCACTGCCATTATCAGCGGACTGCGTTCGTATGATCGCACAGGAACGAAGCATGGTCGGCGCTTGCGGCATCAGGCTGATGTAGAACGGAAAATTCACTTATCCCGGCAGTTCAGATTTCCGCAGCCAGCGCTGTTGGGCAAAGAACGCGAGCACCTGACAACGGAAAAGTTCTTGCGAAACAGAAGCGATGCGTCTTCCCGCTCGCCATGCAACTTGAAAATGTGCTTCGCTAGGTCGATACTGATGATGGCAACATCCGACAAGGATGTCGTCTCTTTCTGTGATGGCTTCTGCAAACATCACATTTGGCAGAGCGCGATGCCGCAAGGAGGGGGCATCCACGCCATCAACAGAGCCTCAACGTCCCCCATCTCCCCGCCAACACTTTGGCACCGGCGCTGGCGCCTGATGCGGGCGTTTTCGACCGCGCCTTATCCTACCGTATGTTCAGCATCAGGGATACCGGATCGGGGATTCCCGATCAACTACGGACGCGGCTATTTGACCAATATGTAACGACCAAAGGTGCGCGTGGACGCGGCCAGGGTTTGCCGATCGTCGCGTCGATATTAAACAAGATAGGCGGCGCACTATGGATCGACAGTACGCATGGTGTTGGCACCATCATGACCGTCGCCTGGCCCGTGAGCACCTTGATCCCGCGCCAGGATTCCGACGGGAACGTCGATGACAGTGTTCGGATCGAATTGAATGGTCTGCACATCATGATTGTCGACGACAATATCGATGTCGCCGATGTCCTGTCGGATATCTTGGAATCGAAGGAGGCCGTGGCCGTGGCCATGTCGGATCCGGCCGAGGCGCAAGCGATTCTTCTGAACGCTACCCGATTCCAACGGAGGCGGAAATTGATCTGATGCGGTGGACGCCGCCACCCAACGGCCTCGAGTCTGCCATATTGGTTTTGCGGGAAACAACAAGAGGCTTCCTGGTCGGAGATTAGCATATGGGTGATCGATCTTGCCGAGAACGGTTTTCGGGTTTGCGGCGTCAAGAACGACTGGACCATTTGAGCATTCGGATCGTGTCGCTTCCGTCAGGGAGAGGGTGTGTCCAGGCGATGTATATGCCTTCAGGCGTTGCCGCCATCTGCGGGAAGTTGATTGAGCTGCCCGCAGAATTGACAGCTAATTCAAAGGATTCAATGCACCCTTCGGGAATTGCCCTGCAGACCATGAGGATTTCGTCCGTTTCCTTCCATTCGACCCAAGAAATCAAGGCTGATCCGTCATCAAGCATGAGCGTATCCACGCGTCCGACTGGCTGCCCATGGTCAATTCGGAAGGCATTGCCAAAGCTGTTCCCGGCATCTGAAGAAAACGCGAATTTGACCGCGGGGACGTTGTCAGCACCTGTGAACCACGCAACGACAACCCTGTCGTCATGTCCCGCGATCGATGGTCCGTTGACCGGACAACCGGAAAGCTCCCAATTGTCGTCATGCACCGATACTGGAGCGGACCAAAGCCCGTCTTGCAGTCTTACCAGGGAAATATCCCGGATCTCGGCTTCGCTTCGGTCGCGGTAGACAACGAGCAAGGCATCACCTGCGATAGCCGCAGCGGTCTGGCAACAGGAACATGTCGAGAAATCGATCGCGGTATTGGGGGTCATCGAGCCGTCTGATGATATGACAGAGGCGCGAAGTTGCATGCTGCCGACAACGGCCCCGGCTTCAAGAAGGTCTCCGTCGTCGGCTCGACCGTCCAACCAAACAGCGACCACCTCGTCTTCGAGAGGCATCAACGTGACGAAGCCATGCTGCGCCTTTGTGCCATCGTGATGCGGCGCGATGGGAGTGCTCCAGGATTCGCCGTCGTCTCGCGAAAGCGCGATGCGCACGTCGTAAGCATAGGCCGAGTTAGCCGATCTTTGTAGCCAATGTACAATCATTGTACCGTCTGCAAATTCTGCAACAGATGGGAAATCGGCCCAGTTAACAAAGATATCAGGTGATGTGGTCACAGCGCGCGGTTCGCTCCAGATACCGTCTTTTAGAGAAGCAACCTTAACGGCAAAATTGTCTTCGGATGGTTCTGTCCAACTCATCAGAAGCCTACCATCTTGTGTGGCGTACAGAGATGGTTCGCGTGCATCCGGGCCAATTGGAAGTGGGAATTCCTGGAAGGTGGGAAATTCCTCAGCGGCGACTGAAGAGAGCATGCACAAGGCAATTGCAACCGAGAGGGCGAATTTGAACATTCCCCAACTCTAGCGCAGTTACTGCGGGAGAGATACCTCGTGGTGGCGTAGCTTTACAGCTGTCCCCAGTCGCCGCGAGCCTGCTTTTTGAGGGGCTCACGGCGAAGCGTCAACGACAACCATCAACGACAACCAAAACGACAACCAAAACGAAGGACAAGCTGACGCGCTACAGCAATTAGCCGTGGGATTGTGCGAAGGGAGGATAGAAGACTTCATCAAGCACGACGAGGTCCGGACGTATGAGCCGACATTCCCCAAGTGGCCTTCGGTCTGGCAGCAGGTTCGCCTGAGTTTGCCATCTGATCAAGTGTTTTGCGCCCTGTGCGGCGCTTGAGTGCGCCAAGACGCCCGAATGTGGGCGGATCGGACCGCCAACCCGCATCACTCCGGCACAGTGGCGGCGTTTTTCAGCGCGTCGGACAGACCTGTCCTGCCACTTTCGTTCGGGTGGGCAGTTTCAGCATCATGCGCATGAGGGCGGCGCCCGTAATCGGTGGATCGCGGCAAGGATGGCCTTGACCATGGCACCGGTGACCGCCACCTCGGCAAGTTGGAAGGTGATGGCGCGGGCATGGCGCACGACGCGGGCCCCCATCTTGATCAGCTTCAATTGCAGGCTGGTCAGCGACCAGTCGGCCATCGCCTCGGGGAGCTCGATACAGCGCAGGAATGTTGCCAGGTTGTAGGCCAGTGCGTGCAGTTGCAGCCGGACCTCGTTATCGCGGAACCGCTTGCACGAAAGCCGCGTCCAGCGGAAGGCGTATTTGCCTTCCTTGATGTGCTGCTCGGCGGTGCCACGCTGGTTGTAGAAGCGGACCACCCAGTCCGGGTCCATCGGCATATTGGTGACGATGAAGCCGACTTTTGGGAACAGCTCGCCCGGATGCCATTCGATCTTGGCGATCACCCGGCGTGGCTT
>Ga0105051_10005579_pt1 | contig 13994 bp, 16 predicted proteins | sample FRY02_FD_78383 | JGI IMG/M metagenome (GOLD analysis project Ga0105051, IMG submission 78383) | Freshwater microbial communities from Lake Fryxell liftoff mats and glacier meltwater in Antarctica - FRY-02 (megahit assembly) | ecosystem: Environmental > Aquatic > Freshwater > Ice > Glacier... | reverse complement strand
TCAAATTAGTAGCTGTAAATGTAGGTACACTCCATGTATATCCCGCACCTGCTGAAAGGGTGGCGGCGAAGCGACCGATGTTTACATAATTATCTCCTGCCGCCGCATTTGAAATAGTTGAAATAGCACAATAGGTTTCTGCTGTTGTTGTTGCTGAAAAACTGCTATACAAAGTTCCATAAGGGATACGGGAAAAGCCGATAACTACCCCATCAGTGGCGTTGTATCCCAAGTATACAAACAAATCTGCTTCTTTAGTTGCAAGTTCTGTACTTCCTAAATTCATCCAAGCAGTCGCGGCGTCTTTAGTTACTGAAAGCGCTGCCGTAATACTCCTAACCACCCCACCAATAGTTACAGTAACTGGGTCTGTTGCCGATGGGTCTGTCCCTGCAAAGGTTTTAAGGGCTACTGTTAGGTTGTTTGAGGTTACGGAGACGAGGATTCTGCCGTTTGTCATATAACCTTCTGGTTTATTTGAAAATATAGCGTCTTTTATAGCCTTAGCCGTAGCAAACTTAGCGTCATCTGTGCCTGTGTTTAATTCTGCACCTGTCGCCTTAGATAGGGCGACCCCAGCACCTAGGAGAAGATTTTGTACACTCACCTTTTTAGTAGAACCATTAGCACCTTGCGTAATGTCTGACACATCTACAATAGGAACCATGTCCCCGTTTGCGGGCTGTGCTGTCAACTCTTCAAAGTCTGTATTTATTTTATATCCCATATTAAAAAGCTCCCTGTACTTCCATAACCACACTATTCTCACAAGTAATCTTTATTCCGTTTTCCATTAAAATGGCTAAAGACTCTATATACGGTTTCTCTACATTCGTATATGATGCTGTCGGTTTCTCTACATTCGTATATGTACCAGTTCCTCTAGGTACTACCGTAATATCCTCGTAAATAGGCATCAGTACTCACTCCCGTCTGAGTAAGGAATTGTACCTATCACATCCCTGTCATAATTTACCCCCTTCAGAGATTGCATAGCTTTTCTAACCTGCTCCTCGTACATTTGCTCTCTCTGACTTAATGGCAGCGGTTTCTCTCTGCTTTCTTTCCACTCGATTATCATGCCTGTGGCCAGAACATCGTGAAGCGTTCTAGGTATCCCGTGTGCAGTAGTAGTCGGGTCAACGCTCATGTCTACCGTGGAAGCCATGTTCGATAGATCCTGCACAACTGTATTAAGCCAAACCTTTAGCCCGTCTGTGACGCTTGTAATTGTCCCAGAATAAATCCATATAGCACTTCTCATGATGTCAAAGGACGCTTCTCCCATATTATTTCCAAAGTGTTCGGTAATATCTGTTTCCGTGGATATGGGATATTTATACTGCGTGAGATCAAACTCTCTTAGTTTTATATAACCAGAAGCATCTAGTTTAGCCTCCACCCGTTTTATTCTCGAAAGTAGGTCTGCGTGTAACGGGTATTCCCTCTGGTTTGCCACAAGGTTTAGGAATGTAGGTACTAAAAATAAATCCTCGTCCGTATCTAAGGCTCTTGTTACCAGCCTGTCCTTTACTACATTGGCTAATATTACGAGGTCTGCGTTAGTTAAAGTAGTGCTGTTTGTACGGGTTTTAAGCCGTAAGTATGCGGATAATTGTACAGGTGTCATGTGCTTATTATACCTTAATTAAGTAGCAACTACACGCCCATTTTCACTAAGGGGTCTCCAAAAGCAATAAAAGTCAATCGTTCCAGCCGTGATGTCGGCAGTTCCAATGTTCCCTATAATGTCCAATCCACCACCAATAAAATGCCACCTAGCCGTCATAGCTTCTGCTAAACTTGGAGTAGCATCCGAACCCCATACTTCGTTTACTACAAGACCTGTAGCGTCTGCTATTTGTGCCAGAATCGCCGCAGTAGCTCCCGTAACGCCTACCTCCAAGGTAGCTCCGCCTACTAGAGTATCTTTGCAAACACCCACGACAAAACACATTACATCTCCAGTCACTGTGAATATAGTGAAAGGATCGCCCGTGCCATCGTAATCCCCGATTGCATGGGGAGTACCGCCAATAAAGTCTATTGTCTTCTTAGTTAAAAACGGTAGTGGAGAATAAATAGGATTACCATTTCCGTCTAATTGTATCATTGAATCTGTATAAGGACTTGCCATATTTCTGCCTTTCTAAACTTTATACTCGCACGGCGGGGACATGGACAAAAAACCCACTCCCCGCCGATTGCCTAATAATCTACACTAACCTGTTACTGCAACGCCTGAAGTACCGTGTGTTGGTACTGCACCATCCACATAGATACTCTTAGATGCTTGTTTCATAACAGTGTGATCAACGGAAGTACAGTTTTTTAGTAATACTGTTCCCTGTGTTTGAGCTGCACCAAATCCGACTGCATGATCTGGAGTGGCTGCACCGAGAATATTGGCTAAAAACACGGAGTTCTTAACTAACAACATTCTTTCCACATCGGTTGCGTTTGCACCATAGATTCTAACTGCTTCAACACCCGCTGTCTTAACAAGAAATAAACAATCATCAATGATGTTGTCTCTACAAACTTTTCCTGTGATAGTTTCTCTGGTTAAAAGCATATTAGGATGTATTTTGTCATCAGCAACAATAACTGCTGTTGATCCAAAGCTACATCTAATCCATTGTGCTGAATCTCCGTTGTTTAAGACATCTGCTGCTGCCGTATCATCAAGCTGTTCATCCTCAAAAAACTCACAATTCTCAAAGATTGAGTATTCTCCGCCTTCTGCAAAGGCATATCTACTTTCATCTTTAGTGTTGGAATTTACAAACTTTAGGTTCCTGAATGTATTACCAACTCCAGTATTCTGTACAACTGCAATGTCAGTAGCCGCTGCAGTTACACCCATTGTTACTCTTGCTCTAGCACCCATACCCATTGCACCCGCTCTTAAGCCCATCCCAACAAAGTGAAGTCTGTTTTTAACAACACTTACCATTGCGGTTTGTTCGTGTGCGGAGTTTGCAGATAACATAATTACATCGTGCCTGTTACTGACTGCTGCTGAATAAGCAGATGCGAGTGTGTTATGTACAGCTTTTGTTCCGTCACTGTAGGTTTTCTGATATTTATTATAGAACTCTACATAATTAGAATCACTGGCGGGTATAACAAAATAGATGTTACCTGTAGTTACAGGAACACCATTACCCATTACAGATAACTCATTCAATGCTTTTTCTAACTCAAGATCTCCCTGAGAAGCTAAACTATATTTACTCATTTTATCTCACTTTCCGTCTCACCCCGCCCACCACTGAGCGGGGATTAACAATAATTAATTAATTACTATCGTACTTACGATGACAGGCTGTGCAGAGCCACATATAATCTTTCCTGTCCCGACTATACTTCTTTCCTTTTAGTAAAGCCCACTCAAACTTATAGGGCTTTTCTAACCATTTCTTTGCACCTTGTCTTGGATAAACGCATTTGAGGTTCTCACAATATGTGGGAGTTCCATAGGTCTTGTTTAACCACCTATGTACTCCGTTGTAACCAACAAGATCGCCCTTCCATTGCGGATGTTTGTCTCCGCTAAAGAGTTTGCTCATCATGTGTTTCCAGTCTTCGGTGTGTTTAACACCTAAAGAGCTTTTGTTTCCAAGCATCTTAGTTTTCATCCAAACTTCCCGACACTTGCGAGAGCAAAACTTTGTGCGTTCATTCCAAGCTGTCAAAGATCTGTTTTGCCTTTTTATTATTGTCTTGTGGCAAACAAGACAGGGTTTGGTTAATTGCATGCGGTAATATTACCAAGAATACTACCCTAAAGCAATCAGCCCAAACACATCCAATGCACCTGCTCACTATCTTTATTGATATCTGTATCGAGACCGATTGTGAACCCTGTTGCACTGACTGTGATACCAAGAGAGGTAAGAGGCGCTCCCGTACCTGCCGCCAATCTCTTATGAGCGTGGCCTGCAGTCATTCCCTCGAACCATTCCTCCTGATCCCCTGAAGTTAAGTTTACAACCTTAACATATCTGGGTTTGAACCCAAGATTGGAGAAGGTGTAGGCTGCTTCCGTTCCCGTATCGATATACATACCTGTTGCCATTCTATTCGTATTCAACGGTTGTTTTGTACTTACTGTAATTGCCATATAGTTTCCTTTCTTTAATCAAATTTTATACAGCTTAAGCAGTTACTCCGTGGTGAACTACCACAATGAAGTTCTGATTAAGAATCTTTCCAACAAAGGTTAGTTTCCAACCACTTGTTGACCTTTGGTTTAGTGGATCCGCTGTCCCTGCTGAACCAAGAGGCTTTACGATGTTCTTTAGGGTCTCACCAGAGATTCTGGTCATAGCATAAGCATTCTGGCCAAATATTGGTGTGTAATGTACAGGACCCGATGAAACGCCGCCTGTGGAATCCACATAAGCATTTGTCGTCATTAGGAATCGGACATTTGCAAGTGAACCTATCTCGTCCTCCATAACATTCGACTTGTTAGGGTACTTTTCTACTGGAATCCATCCCGTAGCATCATCAAGATCGTAGGCTGTATCTTCCGATACGATACCAATGAACGAACGACCCACTGGAACTGTATTGTAGCCAGTTGAGGGATCGACCATGGTAGTAACGGGTTTGGCGTTATTACCCCTCAAGGTTCTTACAGCTTCTTTAACTTCTGCTCTATTTAACACCATAGCAGAACTAACGGTACCATCAGTTGTAGCCGTGGAGGCATACTGAATAGTAGTACCAGCAGCAATAACTGTTCTCATTAGTTGATCGATAGAGTCTCCCGCCTGCTCGCCTAAAATCTCGGCTGTTTCAGTCAAGATTGGGTCGTAGGTCTCCATCTCCACTATATCGGTTAGGGTTACATAATCACCATACTGCAAAACAGTGGCTGTCACATCAGTTGCAGTAAGGGCTGTTCCTGATGGGGTGACACCTTCTTGTAGAGCGGTAGTATTGGCGGTTAGTGAGCCGTATCTCCTGAATTTAATAATATTAGTCCCAGAGTTCCTAGGAAGGTCTCGGACTTGTGCAAACCTTGTATGAATAAAAGCTGGAGTAGCTCTTACAAGCAAGGCTCTGTCGTAGAATGCACACACTTCTTGTGTGATGTCGGTTCTAGTTGTCATTGGCATACTAGATTTTCCTTTCTTTTTAAATAAATACTACAGCATAACAAAAAAGGCGCAACCAAAAATGGTCACGCCTCGGTATATCCGTTATGCAATTAGGGAGTATTATATCACATATCTGTCAATAGTAAATTATATTGCGTTTGAAACTAGCTTAGGTTGATTTTTCTACGCTGTGTAAGGTAATTTATTCTAGAAATTACTTCGGACCTAGGGGCTGTTCTCCAAGAGGTTTTTGGCTTCCTTATAGGCTCATTCCCTTGCCTTATAGGTATAAGGGGCATTCTGTACTCAGGTCCTATAGGTTTAATTGGCCTCCTTATAGGCTCATTCCCAGGCCTTATAGGTTTTAGTGGTCTTGTTTTTTGCTTTTTTAGCATATTTGTTATGTCCATACCGAATATTATAACATGTCAGAAAACGGTCTACCAGTCTTTACATCTATTCTATCTAGCGAGATTTCACTACCAGCGGTTAGCGTCTGTTGTTGTGCCTTGGCTATGACTTCTGCTATCTGTCTGGGTACTTGTACATAGACCCCCTTAGGCATCAAGTATTTGTAACCATTTAACTGTACGGACTCTATAGCTCCGCTTACATGTACCTGATACTCGTTTCCCGTTCTATCTGTTCTCAGCTCTACTACCCCCATTTTATCTCCCGCTTCTAGGGGTATAAGTACATTTACTTTCTCTTGAGCATTTAACAAGTCTCTCATAATCATTGCTTTTGCTTTATATCTTTTATTTACTTCCCTGTCTTCTGTGGGGTTTGGTGCCTCTGTAATACTAGCTACTTTCTTTTCTACCACACTCGCCTTTTCCTCCTCTGGTTTAATCTCTGCTGATTTGGCCATTAAGGTGTTGATTGTGGCTATAAGAGGTGCTTTAGTCTTGAATGCCTGTACATCGTCCTCAGGCATACCCATACCCACTAACTTATCTTGTAAATCTTTAACCGTCATTTCCTCTAGTTCCATAAGAATCCTTTCTTAAAATTTATACTTTCTGACCTAATATTATTCTTTTTTGTGCCTCAAAGTCGGCTATGGACGCTCTAGACCAGTCCGTTTCCCCGCCGCCACTCTTTCTAACCACATCTCCTCCCGATCTTGTGGCATCTGCTTTACTCTGTGCCTCCCGCTCCTTCTCTGCTCCAAGTCTTATTAGGTCGCCAGAAGCTACCATTGCGGCGATATTCTTAACAGGTATATTAATATAAGCGGGGTGTTGCAGATACTTAAAGATGGTGCGTTTGTATTTAGCATACTCTGGATGGTCTCCTACAAATTCCCCTATCTCTGCCATGTCTTGTTGTTCTTGTAACGCCTTTTTTAAGGGGGCTGTTTGTTTTTCTACGATTGCTCCTACGGTCTTAACATCGTCTGGATCAATATCCTCTCCGTAATCAATCCTTTCATCTCTCTTCTCTCTGGTTTCAATTTCTAATTCCTCTGGTTTGTCGGGGATAACTTCTTCTTCCGCCTCTTCCGCGACCACTTCTTCTCCGCCTTCTATCTCTTCGACTTTTGCTTGATTATCTTTTTCTGTAGTTTCCGTGTTTTCTGTAGTTTCAATTTCTCCTGCCATAGGTATTTCCTTTCGACAAATTTATACTATCACTTGTTAGATGTCCTGTCTAGTAAATCTTCTTTGGTGTGGTACGGATCGTTATCGTCCTTGTATCGTTCTGGGGTCTGTAGGTTTTCTATCCAGTAGTCAGGAGTACCTATAACCTCTTTGTATGCCCTTAATTTATCTCTCTTACGATCTATTGTTTCTTTTGTGTCCCCATCTACCCCATCCAATATCTGTACCTCTAAAACTCTTATATTGGCATCTACAATGGTTTTAAGTAGACCCCACCCCGCATCCAGTTTTAGATTTTTAAACTGGGCTATTGCTAGATCCCTTCTATCTTTGGTATCAAATAATTCGTTTAATTCTTTCATCTTGGTTGTCCCGATGTTTGTGACGGCTGTACGGGTGCCGTAGGGCTATATGTTGGAACTTCTACAGGGTTCATCTGACCCTGACCAGCCTGAAAGGATGTACTGGGCTGACCCGCCATCTGGTCTGGTGGGAACATCTCTGGATTGACCTTTTTAATAGATAATGCTTTTTTGTGCGTCTCTATATGTGCATATGTCGCATCGGTTGCCTTGGCTTTCATATGTATCTCTAGGTGAACATTGTGGTCATCCTCTGGCAGAACGGGTACTGTCTCGTCCTTATTAAGTGTGGTATTCTGATCCTCTGCGATTCTCTCATCTATTGTCGGTGGAAGCAGTCTGTCTATCTGATCCTTTGTTAGTCCTTTTGTTTTCCCCAACTCTTTTAATCCGTATCTCCTGTTGGCTGTGGGGTCTCCAAACACTAAGGCTAGGTAGGAGTCAAGCATCTGACCCTGCTCCAACTGCTTGGCTCTAGATAGCGTTGTGGATTCAATCTTAATGTCTGGTGCTATCTCGGATATAATCTTATCTCTTTTTAACGGTCTCCATTTAGCCCCAAACGCCCCTACAATCCGTAATACCTTCTCGTCTACATCTGCTGAAAAGTTCTCATCATACATTGCGTACCAATGTCTCCAAAAGTCTGCCTCACTCCAACCAAATATCTTAGCACTTAGAGAGTACCTAGTACTGACGCTAGAGGATATTAGATTCAATTCTCCTAGAGTTCTTTGCTCGGAAGACATAGCCCCCTGTTGTATTTCTGGGGTTGCAGTAGCTTTTTGTGCGGAAGCATCCAAAGAGGTGTAGATGAAACTCATTAAGTTCATGTTTATCGGGGCTTTCATTATAGGGGCGATGGCGTTTACCACACTCCCTCCCTCCGCTATATCGGCAGGAACGAATTTATTAAACTCTAGGTTTAGATCGTTTCGATTCTTAATCCTGTTAGAGTCATAAACATACATGGGGTGGACATCAGCTTTCATGGCTTTTAGACCTAAATTTTGCGCTACCGCTCTGGCTCTTTGCTTATCCTCCACTAAATCTGGAATAGATGTTCCATCCCAATCATGTGATGTAGGATATAAGACTCTATCTACAAGAGTCCACACCACTCTATTACCCCATTTTCTAGTTATTTTCTTCAACCCAATTACATCTGCTCTGTCGTTTACTAGATACACCTTATATTTTGATGGTGTTTTGTCCCCCTCGTCCTTAAAGTGGGTGTACCAAGCTGTAACATCGTATCTAGCGTTTTCCCCTAAGTTCTTTTCCGATTCGTTCTTTAATGACGGCTGTCTACCCTGTGCGTTATCTCTGGCTACTACGGCGTCTGCTAATATCGATTGCGTACCGCCACCATAGCCGATATTTTCAAATTTAATCTTTTTCTTAATAAAGTCTGGGTGATCTAACATATCCTGTTTAGTCATCTTCATCTCATACCCACCAAACCTCATAGAACCCCTACCTCCCCTAGATTCCCCGTTAATAGACAAAGCCAACGGATCGTGTAGGAATAGAAGCGGGTCTATTACAGACGGAAGGGGGACAAACACCTTGTTCTTTGTATCTCTCTGGTATTCTTCCATTTCCATAATCCCCCTACCAAAGAAGCAGGTGTCCCAGCTCCACCAGAAGTCTAGGGAAGCCTTGCCCATCTCATCGTAGTCAAATTCTGCCATTGATGTGAGGTTCTCCGCAGTCTCCTCGTCTCCATCCTCCCTACCCTCAAAAGTTACACTGAGTCTGTCTGTATAAAGAGAAGCAAGTACGGTCTGTAAGACGGTAAACAGCGTGGTATCTCCTACCGCGCTCTTGTCCCTCTTTTGGTTGTTGTATAGCTTTAGTCTAATTTCCCACTCGTCTTTTTTCGGTTTTTGGTTCTTCCAAGCAAGGATATACTCTGCAGCGCATTGTTTTGCTAATACTTTATAATCTCTGACTTCTTTATAATCTATAACTTCCTTATCCATTTTTTACCACTCCTTGAATTTTATCTCTGTGTTCCTCAAAAATAGCTACTAGTTTCTTGTCTTTATCACTCAAATCTGTGTCTCCTAATAGGGTATCTATTGTAGCCATAGCACCCGTTAAGATTAAATCTCTGCATTGTTCTACCTGACCTTTAGTTAATTTATGTTTACCTTTGGTTGGTTTAATGACAATGTAAGAGCTGTATACCTCGTTATTATGGATTAAAATGTATTCAAACAAATCCCCATCTACCGATCTGATGTAAACCATGTGATCCCTATACATAGTTACCCGTAATATCTTTATTCTGCCTTTTACTATTTTACCTTTTAATTCCTGTTCCATTTTAGTCATAAGTAATTGTCTCTAAATTAGTGGCCACATTAGAAAAACTGTTACTGTGGTTTGCCCATAAAATTACTACCCCACTGGTAACATCTATCCTTTTTACCTGCCAACCAGCCGTTGCTTGCGCTGTACCAATTGGTGCTTTAGCGATATAGGTATAGTTTCCCGATATGGTAACCTTTGTATTAAAGTCCCCCTCGGTAACGAATAGGGAGGTGTTAATACCCCCCAAACCCACACCTACATCCGTCCATACCTCTGGATCAAGTCCCGTTTTTATTTGAAGTCTAACTTTTTCTGCCACTACATTTCTCCCGATTTTACTTTAGCTACCAGTTTCTCAAAGTCCGCCTTCTCGACAGTAGTCGCATCAATTGGAAGTTTTCCCACAGGTCTTATACTCAAGACTCGGAAGTCTGCTTCTATCTTCGCACTATCCTCAGCATCGAGATCCTTCATATTTCTAAGTCCCGTCATTTCTACCTTCATGACAATATAGTACTTACCGTTTACTTCCCATTTAAGTATGTCTGGTAGGTCGATTTGTCTAAGAGTAAACTGCGGAAGCTGTCTGGACTCGTGGTAGGGTGAGATTGTTTGTGTATTCATATGCGTATTATATCCTATCTGAGCTATTTTAGCTCTCTAAAAACATTATTACTTATCATTTCTTTACCTTTGGTTTCTTGTAATGATACCTTCTCAATGTGGTCTCCAATAAGTCCCTTTTAATCCCGTTGATAACATCTACCTTATCTTCGTCACTAAGCCTTTTATACGAGTAACTACGAACCTTTCTGTCCATCGCCTTATAAAATCCCTCTCCCAGATACTTTTGTGCCTCTCTAAACTCATCTTCCCCAATCTGAACCTTTAGCTCTTTAAACCTCGGCGAGGTTTTGGCGTAGTCCGTTATCGAGGGTAGATTATTCGTTCCCGCGAGTCTTGTTAACTCTGTGATTATATCGTCCGCCCGTGCGGTTTTAACTCTTGCCCCAAAGAACAGAGTAGATACTCCCTCTCCCTTTATATCCCTTCCAAATACATCCATCTTGGGGGGAAGTTGCTGTCTCCAAAACGGAATGGACGCTTGGATGGGTTGGATTAGGGATTTTGTATTAACTGCGCGATCAAACTTATCCATCACCTTGGCTATATCGTAAATGAATGCGGGAATGGTACGAGATCGCGCATAATCTACGAGGGACTTCTCTAAAGCAAAGATATTTTCCCTTGCCGTATTATATTGCGCCCGATCTATACTCTCATAGACATCCTTCGAGATTTCCAAGCCAGGGAGTTTAATTGCCTGCTTGCCCACCCCAGCGTAGTAATTAAAGATCGTATTGGCTATATCACCCTTTCCGTATTTTTTAGCAGAGAGCTGACCCACTAAAGGCGCACCCAATGCTGCAAAGTAGTCTAGACTGATCCATTTACCACCTATTCTCACGCTGTTCGTGGGGGCATTTTTTAATTTCAAGAGTTCGCGTTCCTTTTGAGATACAGGGTATTCTCCGATGTAGTCATCTGGATCAAACAGACTCGCGAGCAGATGCGCCAAAGTAAAACCAAGTCCCGCCCTCACAGCCTGCAAAGCCCACCCGTTAAAACTCTCCAGCGTTGCTGTTGATAGACTTTCTCCTTTTCTTACTGACTTTAGAACCATGCCTATCCTATAAGCCGTATCAAAAGGAAGTATGACGCCTGAGTAGTCCAATCCTACTTTTATAACATTGGCGGGAGTTTTAACAAACGGCATCCACTGGTCTCCTAGTCTTAAATCCCCCGACACGGAGTTCAAAGCCCCCCTAATCTTAAGGGATAACTCTGATGCCCATGTTTTGTTTGTGTAAGTTGAGTGTTCCGCGTCCGCAATAGCCTGCTCCCTCACGGTTTCACCGTCCTTTGTCTGCGGGTCGATACTTGTTGCATCCCTGTATATATCTAAAGCTCTGGTCTTTAGCGCCTCCCCAGTAAGCCCCTCGTGTTGAGCAATCTTTGTACTGAAAAGGTTAGCCGAGTCTGCAAAGTGAAAGGATGAGAACGCTACATCGGGCATACCCATTGCCTTTTTAAAGACGATATCCTCATAAACCCTCCCGACCTTTCTGACATTTCCCGTACCCTGAGTGGAGATTATGTCCTCACCTCTTATTTTTTGATCGCCTTTTATCGACCTCATTCTCGAAATATCGTATCCCGACTCTTTAAATACCGTATTTACAAACTTCATATATCTGACAGAGTACTCCCCGTTGACCCCTTTTAACCTTGCATTGATGTTAATCTTCCCACCTTTCCTTGTGACCTCGATCCCCATTAATCGTCGCTCTGCTACGGTAAGGAATGCCTGAATCGTGTTTGATTCAATATTTAAGATAAGCGACTTGAGAGAAAACAACATCGACCCTACTCCAATAATCGCGGTAGTAACCCGCAACCTACTGGTCGGGGTTATAGCCTGAATGTAATTATCCATTTCCTTTCTCGCTTTGAAATACTCAATCGTAGGAGTTCCAAACTCCGTCTTTTCTTTTACCAGTTCCTGAAGTTTCACGGACTTCTCTGAAATAGTAGCCGCCTCTTGTGAGCTGATTGTAACGCCCAGCGTAGTCGCCACCAAATCCGCAAGGTAAGCGTCCTGATTCTCAGCATTTAAAATGCCCAGCTCGTTTAATCTTTCGATCTTGTCGTAAACATCCTCCTTAACCCTATTTCTCTCCTTACCTGTGAATGTAGCCTTTGCCCATGTCTTAAGCGCCGTCTTTTGGGGGGAGACCATTGCCTTCTCAAACCCCCCGTTAATTTTTCGCGCGGTTTCTTTGTCGACCCATTGCTCGAATACCGCCGCCCTTTGAGCAGAGTATTTCATCTTGTACATTGCTGCCACATCTATCTCCCCGCGTACTGCTGCCGCCTTTAGTCTGTCTGCAAGTTCTTTTGGTAAGCAAAAAGCTCTCATATTAACACCTTAATGAGTCAATTATATCCTGAGCTAGACTCACCTTCGTTTGCTCAAGAGAAACAGCCTGTTTAGCTTTCACAGTCTCCTCCCTAACCTTTCTTATCACCGCTTCTTTAGATGTGACCTTTCTTGATATTTTTTCCCAAGGAACAAGCAAACTCCTCCCCAGCTTTTCCATCCGAGTATTAATGACCTGTTTGACAAAGTTCTCCGTAGAGTCTGCATCAAACCTTCCTCTCAATGTAACTATTTCTTGACCCAAGCGCGTGTTCCTCAGCGATAGACTGTTCATCAGTTCCGCATAGAGTTTAAAATTACTCTCTTCCTCTGCCTTTAACATTGTAGCGATTCCTATTGCATTTGTTGTCTGACCTATAGGAGCATCCAGTAAACCAAGAGCAATCGATAGGGATTCCTGTGGGTTTTTTTGCAAGAAATTTACCGCTTTCTTGGCGTCGTTTTCTAGGTTTAAGGTGTTGTACTTTGCCGTGTTGTCGTCAAATTCGTATCGAGATGGATCGCTCTCTAACAGCTGTTCCTGTAGTCTTTCCGCGAATCTGGATACCTTAACATCACCTTTTCCAACAGGTTGTTTTACCTTCGGTAGTTCAGTTTCTTGGACGACTTTTTGCGTCTTTTCTTGAGTAAAAATCTGAGATGCTTTCTCTGCGACTATTTGCTGTGTTACTTCTTTGAATGTAGATCCATCTTCCGTAAATTCTTGGACATAGTATTTATCAGTTAATGGTTCTATGGGTGTGGGTACCTGTGCCGTACCTTTGGCTTGGTCGGGAACAAATTGCGTGCCTTTATAATCCTCATAGACTGATTTGTTTAATCCCTTAAACTCGTATGTCTTTAGAAAATCCTCTGCCTGTTGTTTTGTATCAAACGCCTTTTTATCCGCGGCGAACCCCTTGTATCTAATCTGTGCTTCCCACTTGTCGCTGGGATTGCCGAGAGTACTGGGCGACATTACTTTCTTTTCCAATCTTGATGGTTCGTAGTCCAGCTTAGTTAGTCTGGATACTTCTTTTGATAGACTTATCTTTCCTTCTAAAGTCTTCTTCATATTTACCAGACCCCTTTCCTGTTCCCCTACCACCGTGTATCCCTGCTTCTCAAAGAACCCCACGGACTCCTCTTTAACTGGGAGTTTTACCTCCGTTACCCCTTTATCTAATAAAAGGTTCTCTAGTTGGATTACCGTTGACACGCCTATTCCCTGCCCTCTAACGCCCTCCGCTACTTGGATATTAAAGCTACCCGTTCCATCAGGTCTAACTTGGATAGATGCTTGGTCTACTCCCTCAGGCATTGGATTTAATTTAACTACCTCCCTTATTACTTTAACCTCTGGTTTGCTAACTGGCTGGGATGGTTTTACTGTCGGGGTAGAAACAACGGTTTCTTTTATGGGTGTTTTAGCCGCTCGCAACTCTGTACGGAGTTGGGTGGTGGGTTTGATTTGAGATGGCTCATACTTGAAAGCAGAAAATCTTGCTAGTGATGGTAACTCGCTTATGTCGTTTGGATATTTAAGTTCAGAAGCTTTTACTGTATATTCATACACTTTTCCACCGTTCTGTTTCTTTATGTCATTAGCATAAGTTTT
>Ga0105051_10005578_pt1 | contig 13994 bp, 14 predicted proteins | sample FRY02_FD_78383 | JGI IMG/M metagenome (GOLD analysis project Ga0105051, IMG submission 78383) | Freshwater microbial communities from Lake Fryxell liftoff mats and glacier meltwater in Antarctica - FRY-02 (megahit assembly) | ecosystem: Environmental > Aquatic > Freshwater > Ice > Glacier... | reverse complement strand
ACATCAAGCCTAAAATTGAAGGGCTGAAAGGATTAATCGCAAAACAAAAAACAGATCCAAAAGCACACCCCCGAACTGAAAAACATACCGCCGGCGCAGAAGCCATTACCGATGCACTACGCTATGTGAACGATAATACTAATCTTGATATGACTGAACTATCAGTTGCAGACAATCTTTTTACCGAAGGTTACGGCGCTGTGATTATTGAGACTAAAAATACCAAGCGGGGACGAGAGATTGAAATTAATCACATACCTTGGGATAGATATTATTTTGACCCCCATTCTACTAGATTAGATTTCTCTGACAAACGCTTTGACGGTATTGTGATTTGGATGGATGTTGAAGTTGTGGCTGAGACATTTAAAGTTAAGCCAGAAGACATTGATTTATTACTCAATACTCAACTAGATTCAGATACGTTTGACGATAAACCCCAATGGATAGATAAAAAGCGTAAAAGAGTGCGCGTCTGTCAGCATTTCTTTATTGATAAAGGCGTATGGATGATGTGTTACTTCACCGCCCATCAATTTTTAATGAAACCAAAGCCCAGTCCTTATCACGATGATGAGGGCGAACCAATGAACCCGATTGAAGCTGAAACGGCTTATATTGATGTTCATAATTATCGTTTTGGTGAAGCAGAGTATTTAATCGATCAGCAAGATGAAATAAATCACCGACATTCTAAATATCTCTTTTTATTATCTAGCCGCCAAACTGCTGCCCCTAAAGGTGCGGTAGAGGACATACCCGCGATGAAACGCGAGATGAGTAAGCCTGATGGTCACATCGAATATAAAGGTGCTAAAGGTGAATTTGATATTCTGCCGACTAACGATATGGCGCAAGCCCAGTTTACATTATTGCAGGAAGCAAAAGCCGAAATGGGGGCAAAGAGTTTTTCAACAGCGCTTGCGGGGTCATCCCAAGCGGATCTCTCTGGTAAAGCCGAGCAGTTAAGACAATCTGCGGCAACGACTGAACTTGCCTCTTTGTACGCAGGACATTCTAACTGGAAGGTTCGAGTGTATCGACAAAGTTGGATGCGGATTAAGCAATTCTGGGATAAAGAGAAATGGATACGAGTCCTAGACGATCAAACTAATTTAAGATGGGTAGGATTAAACCAACAAGTTACCTTCCAGCAACAAATGGAAGAAACCATTAACGACTTATCGTTAGATGAAATGACCCGAAGACGTACTGCAAAAGTCTTTACGCGAATGATGGAAATACAAGACCCACGACTTCAAGAGATTATTGAAGTGAGAAATGATGTTGCTGAATTAGACGTAGATATTATTATTGAACAATCTATCGACTCTATCACTGCGATGGCAGAAGAGTTCGAGTTATTAAGTAACGTAGCTCAAACACGACCTGAGATACCTTTTACGTCAATATTACGACTCTCTAACGTAAGACAGAAAACGAAAGACGAGATTATTAAAGAGATCAAAGCGCAGCAAGAATCAATACAACAGAGTCAACAAGCAGCGCAACAAAAAGAAGATCAGAAAACAGAAGTTGACATGCTTGATAAAGGCGCTAAAGCGAAGAAGAACATGGCTGATTCAGTCTTGACAGAAGTTCAAACACAATTATTACTTGAATCACCGCCAGCAGATGCAAGTGTCGTTATTTAGATGACTGGCATAAGGAAGTTGAGAACTCTAAGTTTGGTTGGGTAGAATTTAATAAATATTATTTAAGGTGAAATTATGAAAGAACTAGAAAACATATTAGACATTATCAATAACCAAGACCGTTATAGTAAATATCTAAAAGAAATTAAAGCGGTTACTGATAAATCAGAAAGTGCCTTAAAATCTATCGATAATTATAAGCAAATTGATTCACTGCATGCTGCTGCGACTACCGCTTTGAGTAAAGCTCAAACTGTGTTAGATAACGCGCTTGTTGAGGCGACTTTAATTGAAAGTAATGCTGCTGCTTCATTAAAGCAACGTCAGGACAATTTAACTAGACAAGAAAATCGAGTTAATTTAGAGCATAAGAACCTTGTTTGGTTTAAAAACACAACGATTGCAGATTTAGATGAAAGAGAAAAAGCAGTTGAGAAAGCTGAGAAATCAGTATCAAGTCGAGAAAAAGCGGCTGATAAATTAAGATTAGAATCTAGTAAGGTTATTGCTGACTTTAACACTAAAAAAGAAGTGTTAGATAAAGTAGTAAAGGAAGTAGCATAAGATTTTCGTAAACATTTAGTTTACACCTGCCGCCGAGGTTATTAACGGGCGTTAGCTGCCGCCGAGCATATCGGGCGATATGAGGTAATACCATGAGTGATGATGTCAGTTCTATTTTAGATGGAGAAGAAATTGAGGACGCAGTAGAAGATACTGAAGAATTAAAAGAAGTTCCAGAGGGCGTAGAAGCTACTGAGGATAAACCCGAAGAAGCTGAAGGTGAGCCGCCAGCACCAGAGAAAGGATTAACGGAGTCCGAGCGTGGTAAGGAGGCGGCATTAGTCGCTGAAAGACAGAAACGCCAAGACGCGCAGAAAGAGAATCAGTCATTAAAAGATGAACTTAATGCGTTAAAGAATCCGCCAAAAGACCGACCTGATGTATTTGAAGATACAGAAGAGGCTTTTAAGTATTCGGAAAGTAAGGCTGAAAAAGAGCTAACTGACAGAATCATACGTTTGTCACAGTCGAATATGCGACGTGATCACAACGATTATGACGAGATGGAAGTTAGCTTTGTTGAGTTGACGCAAGAAGACTCATCGCTTATTACAAAGATGCGTTTAAGTGATGACCCTGCTGGCTTTGTTTATGACACTGCCAAGAAATATAAGGATCATCAAGAAATGCAAAATGTGGATGAGTACAAAGCCAAACTAAAGGCCGAGGCAAAGCAAGAAGTTCTTGCTGAGTTAAAAGCTGGAAAGCAAACCGAAGAAGAGGATGAGGCGAAGAAGTCCGAAGCAGATGTGCCGTCGTTAGCTAACGCAAGCTCGATGACGAGTGGATTTAACACTCCAACTGATGTATCAGTGGAGGATTTACTCGGCTAAGAGCCATTTGGAGAAGTAAAAATGGCGAATACAACTGTAGCAGCAGAACTGGTTGCTAAAAAGTTTTTGTCGGAGTTTTATTCTGAATTTGTACGAGAGAATTTATTCTCGCCGTACATGAAGGGTAACTCTTCTATGAAACGAAGTAGCGCGGTTATTGTAGTAAAAGAAGAAGGTTTAAAGAAAATAGAAATCCCGTTAGTCACCAAGCTAAAAGGCGATGGTGTCACTGGTTCTAATACGTTACGTGGTAATGGTGAGAGAATTTCCAACTACGGACAAACCTTCACCCCGACTCACAAACGTCACGCAGTAGAGTTCGATGAAGAAGAACTTGAAAAACCGGCAATAGATTTAATGCGGGCTGCACGTCCATTATTGATGGATTGGGCGATGGAGTTAGTACGCGATGAGATTATTGAAGGTTTTGGCGCTATCGACAACGGTACAACCTACGCTAATTATGGTAGTGCGACTGCTGGTGCGATGGACACATGGAATACGAATAATAATACTCGTATTTTGTATGGAAAAACCAAGTCAAACAATACATCGGGCAATCACACGACCTCATTAGGAACCATCGACACCACTAATGACAAGTTGACTCCTGAGATGGTTTCATTGGCTAAACGTATGGCGAAACAAACAGATCCGGCTATGCGCCCACTTAAAGTAACTGGTGAAGGTGCTGGTGAATGGTTCGTTTTGTTTTGTGATCCGTTTTCATTCCGCGATCTAAAAACCAACTCAACCATGACGCAAGCCAACCGTGAAGCGCGTGTTCGTAACATGGATAACCCTCTATGGACTGATGGTGATTTATTGTGGGACGGTGTAATCATTCGTGAAATTCCTGAAATTGCTGACTTTATTGACGGCACTTCTGGAAGCAACGGCCTTTGGGGTGGTTTAGCTACCGCTGACGGTTTAAATACCGCTGGCGATAGTTCTACCCGCGTTGGTGTAAACTTCCTATGTGGACAGCAAGCAGAAGGTTTTGCTTTAGCTAAACGTCCTCGTATTATTGTTGATCGTCTTTTTGATTATGAATTTCAACCCGGTGTAGCCGTTCAGTTGAAACATGACATTAAGAAAACGATGTTCAACAGTAAACAGCATGGTGTTTTCACTATCTTTGCATCAGCAGCAGTAGACGTATAGTAATATGTCGCCCTTGTAATGAGGGCGATTAACTTTAAATTCCTTTGTTAACAGCAGGGAAGGAGAAATAAAATGGCAACTCAAAACTCACCGCAATACGGGTCTGGTGTCCCACAACCGGGAGCAGGAATGGCGGGTAACGCCAAGATTCTATTCGGCTCTCATACGCTCGCCACTAATCTTGCTATTAATAGTACGGTTAATATGTTCACCATGCCTAAAGGCTTTACGCCTATTTTAGGTTGGTTGCATGGATCAGACTTAGATACAGGTACAGAAGCATTAGAACTTGATGTGGGTATCACGGGTGATGTAGATAAGTATCTTAACTCCGGTGTTATTACAGGTGATCCGTTTGCAGCAGGGAATATATCAAACCTTGCAGCAGGGGGCATTATCTATGCACTTAATCAGGATTTGTGCGGGGTTGTACCAACAGTCCTCACCGTCGATACTGATGTGATATTAACTTTCACCGCCGCCGCCGCATCAGGTGGCACAGGTGTTATTTCTGTCACAATCATTGGTGTATATAACGACGCAAGAGTTAACGCGTAATTGATTGGGGCAGGAAACTGCCCCTTTTTTGGAGATAGCATGAAATATCAATTTATAGGTAGTGGACAAGACTCCCCTAAGAATACTGTATTTATGGGCAAGTATTCGTTTACTTTAAACCATAAGTACGTCGAAATAACAGATGAAGCGGTGTTAGCTAAAATTAAAACTAATGCTTCATTTAAAGAATATGTAGAAGTTGTTAAAAAGACAGTTTCTAAAAAAGTAAGTAAAAAATAATGGCAACTAAAGCTGAAACAAGAGACAGAGTTGGCACTGACTTAGGTATTTTAACATTAGGTCAACAACTACAGTTTAAAGACCAGACTCGTATTGAATCAGGCTATGATGAAATATATGAAGACCTAAAGGACGAAGGCTTAGCAGTATGGTCGTCAACAGGTTCAGTCCCGACAAAACTCGTTCCGCATGTGGTTGCGCTGGTTGCGTTAAATTGCGCGGGTTCATTCTCAGTGTCACAAGAAAGATTAGCAAGAATACTATTGGTAGCAGGTCAAGACGGCGAATTAGCCAAACGAAATATCAGAAGGTTAGTCGCTGATGATTGGGAATCACTAGAGGAAGTTGTTGATTTTTAATGGCTGAGACAAACAAATTAACTTCATTACTTCCTAATAGGACTATTTTACCTTCTCAGTTTACATCTAACGATGCGAGAGAAGGGGAGCTTGGGAAGATAAGAAACCCTGACGGGAGCCACTCAACGGAATTTTCTATAACAATTAGCGATCCGCGTATAAACGGGGGAAAGCCTACGGTTATCCCTTCTCTAGTAATGGGGCAAAAAAGAGTTAAAAAAATGCTTTCGTCAAAAATAGTAGATCGAGAACAACAGGAAATAGCTATAGTTAGAGCAGCACAGAGAATAAGTGAGGGACAAATACCGCCTAAAGGGTTTAACTCTTTTGTTGGGGCAGATACGGACGCAGTTTTTAGGAGCGGCATGAAATCACTGTCCGAATTAGCAAGATAATGTTAATGAACATCATCAGAAACATGGAGAACCGCATGATGAATCTAAATTTTAATGGCTTTAGGTGCGTTTATTGCGCGGTTTTGTATAATAAAGAAGACAGAAAGGGAGAGGCCGCTTTTATTTGCGATGAGTGCGATAAACCAAATGGTAAAAGAAGTCAGGATACATTAAAAATAAAGGGTATATCGAAGAATGTTAGTACCTATTAACATAACAGGACAGACTTACGAAGCGAGATCCAAAGCTATATCGTCTCAATTAACACAAAACTTCTACCCTGAAAAACTTGATAATACCAGTGTAAAAAGCCCTTACGTTCTACACAGATGGTTTGGCATGAAGTCTTTTGGTAACCCGACAGGTAACTCTTCCCCTGACAGAGGAATGTTTGAACATAACGACGTTGTTTACAAAGTAACGGGTGCAAAAATGTACTCTGTAGCGGCGAATGGCGCACATGTAGAATTAGGGAATATACCCGGCACGGGGCGCTGTATTTTAGAAGGGATTAATTCTAATGTTGTTTTAACAACGCAAGGCAAGGCTTATCAATATAACGGGTCCACAGTCGCTGAGATTACAGACGTTGACTTAGAAACACCCAATTCATGTGCTCACCTTAATAACCAGATGCTTTATGATGGTGACGGTGGCCGGTTTGCCTCCTCTGCTGTTGGTGATGCTACAGCCATAAACGGCCTTGATTATGCAACGGCTGAAAGCGCCGCTGATGAATTAAAACGAGTTTATACCTTCGACCAATTAGCTTATATGATGGGCGCTAAAACAATAGAGCCTTGGTGGAATGACGGTACTGGCAGACCTCCCTTTAGCCCTGTAGAAGGCGGGATAATGTCCATAGGGTTAGCGGCAATAAACTCCGTTTCTAATAACGATAGGGCGATGTATTTTTTAGGTGACGATAACCATGTTTATCGTATTGTTAAAACCTCGTTTGAACCTGTGAGTAACATTTGGCTACACAGAACTATTTCAGAATTTAGTAATATATCTGATGCAGTTGGATTTTGTTTTACCGCGGAAGGACAGAATTTTTACTGCTTAACCTTCCCCGGCGAGAACAAGAGTTTTGTTTTTTCAGAAACAGGCGGTTGGTTTAATATCTCATCTGGCACAAGTGGCGGACGTTCTTATGCTAATTCTTATGTGTTTGCTCACCGTAAACATTTAATAGCAGATCATCGTAACGGAAATATTTACGAATGGGACTTAGATACTTATCTAGATAATAATGAGCCAATAGTCTGTATTCGTGAAACAGGTGTTTTACATGGTGGTTTATTTGGTAAGCCCGGCAAAACAATAACCATGAACAGTTTTGAGTTAATAATGGAAACAGGTGTAGGACTTATATCAGGGCAAGGGCAAGACCCTAAGATCATGTTATCGTTCTCTGATGACGGCGGTAAAACCTTTGGTACTGAGATATGGGGTTCTATTGGTAAATCAGGCGAATTTCAAAAGAAAGTAGAATGGTTTGGGCTAGGTTCTTTTCGAGATAGAATTATCAGAGTTAAACTAACAGATCCTGTTTTTTGTTCAATTCATTCAGCATCAGCAGACCTAGAGGTAGGAATATGACACAACCTGTTATTAGAAACTTACCAGAGTTAGATCCAGACGATCCAAACTCAGTCGCTAACTTTAATCGAAAAATTAACCAATTATCAGAAGCGCTGTATGTTTTCTGGCATCAGTTTAAAGATATTAATATCACGCCCGTCACTGGTACGCCTGAATCACAATTAGTTGGCTCAATAGGCGACCTAGCATTAAGAACAGACGGTGGCGCAAATACAACGCTTTATGTAAAAGAATCAGGATCAGAAACTAACACAGGGTGGATTGCCAAGTGATGACATTTAAAAAACTAAATTATTTCCTAACAGGACAGTACCTAAACTTTTATTTCTTAGGCAAGATAGCTGAACTATTCGGATTAAGCGATGGTGGTGATGCAGCAAGACAAGCATCGCAACTGCAATCAGCCTCAGCCGACAAAGCAATCGACTTAACCAGAGAATCACGCGACATAGCAAGAAAAGACTTACAGCCTTTCACGGAAGCAGGAACAAAGACCCTGCCCGGCCTGACCAGTTTAATTGAAGACCCTAATGCAAAGAAAGCGTTTGTAGAAAATAATCCCTTCTTTAAAGCCCAAGCCGATGAATCTCAACGACGCTTATTTAATAATCAAGCCGCAAGAGGCAAAGTAGGCTCTGGTGGTACAGCAGAAGCACTGCAAAATAGCCTCTTATTGCTCGGTAATGACCTAGTTAATGAAAACATAGGGCAAAGGTTCAATCTGGCCTCATTAGGCCAAAGTTCAGCCGCAGGACAAGCTAACATAACACAATCCGCTGGCGCTCAAGGTTCTAACTTACTGACCCAACAAGGCAACGTACAGGCATCAGGTGTCATTGGGGCTGAAAACGCTAAAACCGGCGGCATTAACTCATTGCTTGCTTTAGGAGCAACCGCATTTGCTTTATGTTGGGTGGCTAGAGAGGTTTATGGTGAAGATAATCCTAAATGGTTATTATTTAGAGAATGGTTAGTTAGTAAAGCTCCTAAATGGTTTTTTAATCTTTATAAGGATCATGGCGAAGCATTTGCTAAATGGGTTCACAATAAGCCTATTTTAAAATCAATAATTAGAAAATGGATGGACAATAAGGTGGGAATATAATATGGCGCTAAATCCATTGATCGCGTTAGGTACAAATCAAGTTGATACCGCAACACCTGGTAATATCTTAATTCAAGCCGCAGAACGAAAACGAGCAGAGAAAAGACAAGGTGAGCAGGATGAAATTGCCGCAGCTAAAGTAAAGCGCGATGTAAAACTTCAAGACTTACAAGTAGAACAAATAGAGCAGCAAATTGATGAGGCTGATAAAGAAGCGGCATTAAAGCAAGAAAATAATATTCTATTCGCCGCGTCAGGTCATCTTGAAGACCTTGAGGCTGGAAGATTTGATGTTGTTGAGCAAAACTTATTAAAAAGTAAAGCGAGTATTCAGGCGCGTATGGATGGTGGTGAAAGAAATCTCGATACCAAAGACACTGATGAAGCCTTAGCAGCAATAGTTGAAAACCCACTAGGATTAATAGAGGCGAGTCGAAACGCTCGTAAAATATTAATACAAAGAGGGTCAATTGAAGTACCTGACAAAGAGAAAGACTTTTCACTTTCTGCTGGACAACAAAGGTTTGATGCGGAAGGTAATGTGATAGCGAGTGTTGATCCAAAAAGCGATGTTAAGTCCCCTGAAAGACTTGCTCAGGATTTGGAATTAGCGGCAGCAAAAAAAGCTGGATTTTCTTTTGTTTCAGACGGGAAAGGAGGCATAACATTCAGCCAAGGCAATGAACCAACTACAAAAACAAAAGGAATATTACAAGAAAAAGTTATAAATGCAAAAAACAATATCGCTAGGTTAAAGGAAACGGCAACGCAGTTTAAACCAGAGTTCTTGACTTTCTTTGGTGAGATTAAAGGGGGCTTATTAAATATAAAAGATAGAGCGCCTGAGATATTTGGAAACCTACCCCCTGACCAAAAAGATTTTTTAGTAAAGTTCTCATCATTCCAACAAGATGCTATCTCTAATATAAACGATACAATTAAACAGATAACTGGCGCTCAAATGTCTAAGCCAGAAGCGGAACGAATCAGGAGAGAAGTTCCCGATCCGGACAGAGACTCACCTACTAAGTTCATGTCTAAGTTAAATAACTCAATAAGACGAATGGAGCTTGCAGGCATAAGAAGTCAACACATGCTCAATCAAGGTATAACTTTTGATTTCGAGTCTGGCAAAGAGGCTCCTGTCTCTATGGATGACATGAGGGATATTATGGCTAAAAGAGCTAGTGATATTGCTAATGAGATACAAAGCGCTAATCCCAATTTAAGAGAAAGTGACATTAAGGCTCAAGCAGCAAACCAAGCTAGAGCAGAATTTCTTCAATGATAACTGTTACAGCAGACGATGTTCTTAACGCTGGAGAGACTAGTTCTAATGTTATTAGTTCTGACACTACTGCGAACAAGATTGTTGTTACAGCAGACGATGTTCTTAATGCCGGAGAAGAAACTAACGCGCCTAATAAAGATGTGCAAAAACAAGAAAACCCTGAACACACAGCTATTAAGAATGAATTTGAAGTTTTAAAAGAGAATGATGAAAAAAGAGAGCGATTTGAAAGATTTGGCAACCCTAGTGGCACAAGTTCACTTCCTAATAGAACAAAGTTTCTTGCTGATAGAGCAGGGATAAATTCAGAAGGAGCACCAAGCTCAGTAAGGGCACAAGCATCTTTTGGCGACACACCTATATTGGGCGGAGACGCTCTAGCTCCCGCTAAAGCAGCACTTGATAAGCATTTTGGTCAAGATGTTCAAGTTAAGATAGGGGAACTTACAGAAGAATTAGAATTTTCTTTAGACGGCAAGAAATGGAATTTATTTAATAAGCCCGGCGCTGATTTAGGCGATGTAGCCGGATTCTCTGGAGAAGGGATTGTGTTAGCAAGTGATGTCACAGGAACATTAGTGGGGGCATCTGCTGGGGCAGTATTAGCAGCACCAACAGTCGTAGGCGCACCAGCAGGAGCAACTTTTGGCGCTATAACTGGCTCTGGAGCAGGAACCTTTGCTGGTGAAGTAACAAGGCAGTTAATAGGAAGAGGTTTAGATGTAAACGACTCATCAATGGAAGATATTGTAAAAGACGCTGCTTTAAAAGCCGGTATTAGTATAGCTGCAACAGTAACAATGACAGGGCTATTAAAACTAGGCAAAGGCATACTTAACAAAGTAAAAGGACGGCAGTTTGACTCAACGCCAGAAGAATTGGGGCTTGATAAGCCTGAAACATTAGAAACTATTAAACAAATAAACGAGGCAATAGAAAAAGAGTTTGCGCCAAGAGCAAGCCAACAAGGTGATGACGCATTAAGACTAATTGATGAAGGATTTAGTACAAAACCGAGCCTTGGTAAGTATAAGAAATTTCAGGAACAAGACGCTAAAAATATGAGCGCTCTTGAAGAATTTGAGGCTAGAGCGTCAGGTAAATTTCAAACAAATGAATCTTCAATAGAGGCAGGAAAGAACGTACAGGAATCTATCAGTAAAAACATTACTGAACCAAGTCTAAAAGCGGCTGATGATATTGTTCAGCCTACTATTACTAAGGCTGACGATGTAGCAACGTCTATTGAGGAAGCGGACTTATTAGGAATAGGGCAGACGATTAGAGGCGTTGCACAAAAAGAACAAGATGCTTTAGAGGATGCTTTTAAAGGTAGATTTGATGAATTTAATACAAGTAAGTTTAAAAGCGAAGGGGGAGAGTTAAGAAAAATAAGTAAGTCAATAAAATCTGAGTCAGATAAATCACTCATACCCAGCTTAACTGCTTCTGATAAAAAACTAGCATCAGAAATAGAATCAAGTTTAACGAAAGAAACGAGGGTTGTTGACTTTTTTAAAAATATTGATGAGACGATAAAAGAAGGTAAAAAAGTTACTTTAGGTCAAATACAGGTAACTTTAAAAGGGATTAATAAGACAATAAGAAATCTTGAGAGAGGACTAACCAGTGACGACACTAGCATAGCCTCACTTAAAAGAATTAAAGGAAAACTAAAGTCTGAAAGACAAATAATGCTTAAAGATAATCCTGATGTTTTGAATAAGATTGAAGGTCTTGAGAACGAATTACGATTAGCTAAAGATAAGGTAGACCGTAGCATTATTGGCGATATTATGAAGGTCAATAAAGGGCGTTTCGCCATTAAAGATCAAGATATATTTAAGCGCGTTATTTCTCCCGGTAAACTAGAGGAATCAAAGAGACTAGCCGAAGCAGTTCAGGATAATCCAGAAGCTCAGGACGCAGTAAGAAAAGGGATACTTGATCTTTATAAATCAAAGGTATTTATAAAAGACTCGCCTCTTGATAGTGGCGTAAAGATCCCCGACAAGAGAGCGCATGAAATCTTTATGAAGCAGTATAAAGACGTTATAGAGCCTTTCTTAACAAAGGCAGAATTAAAGACCATAGACAGCGTAGGGGTAATGTCTAAACTCATAGATAGACAGTTAAAGCAAAGAACAGATATGCTCGGAAAAATAAAGAAGCTGGTTTCCACAAAAGTAGAAAGTCTTGATCCAGAGAAGATAGCTACTTACGTTATGGACGGGACTTTAACAGGTCGTGCAATAACCCTTAGAAAGCTGCTAGACAAAGACCCTGCCGCATTAAAATCTATTCAAAGCGAAATAACAAAGAGGGTTAAGAACTTAATTACTAAGGACGATAAATTTTCTTTTGAAGCATTAAATACAATACTAAACAGCACGAACAAAGAAAACTTGAGTGCGATTGTCAGCCCTGAGTATGTCGCAAACCTAACTGTACTAAGGAATGGGCTAAAACTTTTACAGAAGAAGTCAGGACTAAGTGGTGGAGCAGATTCATCATCAGACAGTTTTGCTGGATTTATAAAAGGCTTGTTTAGAGCAGTTTTCGCTCCGCCTCTTGCGCAAAGAGGGCGTTTATTTACTGCCGTTGAGTCAGGAAGCAACACAGCATCAACAAGATCATTAGGCGAAGCCATTGAGAGTCCTGAAAAACTAAAAGCAGTTATTTCAGCAATGAAACTCAAAGGCTCTACAAAAAGAACTGCCGAGATATTGTCAAGCGTAGGAATGTTACATCTCACCTTTCCAGATCAACCATAAGGCATCAATAATGTTTAAAAAACTACTACTCTCATTACTACTATTCACCAGCACAGTATTTGCTTCTTGGGTTCCTATTAGCACAGACGTATCTCAATACGTTGATGCTAATGGTGATCCATATTCAGGCGCAGTCCTTAAGTTCTACTCCGCTGGAACATCAACTAATATTAACTTAGCGACTGATAACACAGGCGGGACGACAGCAACCAGTGTTGCATTAAACGCAAGCGGCTATCCCGCTGTATCAGGTAATGTCATTATTCCTCACTTAGAGGAAAACTATAAGATAGTCTTATATCCTAGCCAAGCGGCTGCTGATGCTGATTCTAGCGCACTATGGACAGTTGATAACATTGAAGTCGCAGGTGCAGCAACAAACGAATGGCAGGAATCAGGTATTACGCCTGTATTCTCGTCAACAACGGCGTTTACTATTTCTGGTGATTCAACCTCTACTTTTCATGTGGGACGACGATTAAAAATATTAGATTCTGGCGGTACAGATTACGCTACGGTTACAGTTTCTTCTTACGTTGATCCAACGACGACTATTACGGTCGCTATTGACTCAACAGGAACATTAGATTCAGGCATATCATCAGCAGAACTGTCTATCCTAAGTGCTAACAATATTTCACTGCCTTATGTTAGAAAGAATAACTTTGTAGCGACGACTGCCCCTGCCGTTACCGATGATATAGACGGTAATTATTATGTTGGCTCAGTCTGGATTAACACCACTGATGGGGCTGTTTATACTAATGCTGATAATTCAGATGGCGCGGCTGTCTGGACGGTTGCAGGGAGCGAAGTTGGGGATATTTCCTATTCAATGAAAACATCTAAAGTAGGCTGGTTTCTTTTAAGAGGACAGACTATTGGCTCTGCCGCTAGTGGCGCAACATCAGCATCAGCCAAGAACGCAGCACTTTATACAGTGCTTTGGACTAATTGCGCTGATACTGAATGCGCTGTTTCAACAGGACGAGGCGGAAGCGCAGCAATAGATTTCGCCGCAAATAAGACGTTAACTATTCCAGACGCGAGAGGACGAGATTTGCGAGGTAAAGATAATATGGGCGGGTCTAGTGCTAATACTAATACCCACGCACAGGGTGATTTACTAGCAGGTAAAGAAGGCGCAGAAACGCACACCTTAGTTACGTCAGAAATGCCAGAACATACTCACTCATACAACAATCGAACTGGGGGCAATCAATCAATAGGAACAGGTCCAGCAACTTCTTATGATTCAACCGCGCAAGTTTCAGGAGCAACAGGCGGTGATGGCGCTCATAACAACATGTCACCTTATCTAACTGTAAACACATTTATTAAATATTAAGGGTTTATCATGGCAACAAGACAATATAAATCAAGAGTATATTTTTCTACAGCAACAACAGGTACAGGGACGCTGACTGTTGGCACAGCAGAAACAGGTT